>Ga0209415_10001851_pt1 | contig 39956 bp, 45 predicted proteins | sample PeaSoiSIISIP2007_FD_187696 | JGI IMG/M metagenome (GOLD analysis project Ga0209415, IMG submission 187696) | Peat soil microbial communities from Weissenstadt, Germany - SII-SIP-2007 (SPAdes) (version 2) | ecosystem: Environmental > Terrestrial > Soil > Wetlands > Peat | place: Germany...
AAACGAATAACACAGAGCCGAACCGAGGGCGGCTGCCGCCCCCAGCGACACGAAGTGCGATGGGCTCGGTCGCAGCATCAACAGGACGCCGAACAGTCCGATGACAACCGCGAGCCATCGATGCCATCCGACCGTCTCGTGCAGCAGCAGCGCTGACAAGGCCGTAACGATCAGCGGTGCGCACAGAAAGATTGCGTATGCCTCCGTGAGCGGCAACTTCTGCAGCGAAAAGACGAATAGAGTCAGCATCGCGACGGCGAGCATGCCGCGCACCACGTGCGCCTCCCAGCGCACCGGCCGCAGCTGACGCCATCGGCCCCGCCACGCCACGGCGGCCAGCATGACCGGGATGGATGCAAGACCGCGTAGGCAGCTGACCTGGAATGGCGGATAGACGCGGGTGAGCTGCTTCATGCTCGCGTCCATGATCGAGAAGAGGGCCACTGCGGCCAGCATCAGCGGGATGCCTCGGGTAGGGGTACGCGGCATGAATCGCAAGAGTCTGGCCTGACCGAAGCGCTATGGCAAAATGCTGTCATGGATTCGAGCGAGGGAATCGAGGCTCTAGCCGAGCTGCTTCAACGCAGCAGGCACCTTGTGGTACTGACCGGTGCGGGCTGCAGCACCGAGTCCGGAATTCCGGATTACCGGGATCGGCACGGCGCCTGGAAGCGCCAGCCGCCCATGAGCTTCCAGGAATTCACCGCCAGTGTCACTGCGAGACAACGTTATTGGTCGCGAGCGTCGATCGGCTGGCAACGGCTGCGAGCCGTGCGGCCGTGCCGAGCTCACTACGCCCTCGCACGCCTCGAGCGCGCCGGGCGCCTGGACTGCCTGATCACGCAGAACGTCGATGGGCTGCATCAACAGGCGGGCAGCCACCGGGTCATCGATTTGCATGGCCGCATCGATGGCGTGCAGTGTCTGCACTGCCGCCGCTGCTTTTCGCGAGCAGCGACCCAGGCCAGACTGGATGAGCTCAACCCGCGCTGGGCGCAGCTCGAGGCAGGCATCGCCCCCGACGGCGATGCCGATCTCGACGAGCGCCTGGTCGCCGAATTCCGACTGGTCGATTGCGAGCACTGCGGCGGCCCGCTCAAGCCGGCGGTCGTGTTTTTCGGCGAGTCGGTGCCCTGCGATACGGTAAAGAGCGCTTACGCGGCGGTCGAGGGCGCCGACGCTCTGCTCGTGATCGGCTCATCGCTGATGGTGTACTCCGGCTACCGCTTTGTGCGCGCCGCCAGCGAGCGCGCCGTGCCGGTGGCAATTGTAAATCTGGGCACCACCCGTGCCGATGCCCAGGTGTCGCTGAAGGTCGAAGGGCAGTGCGGGGAGGTGCTCGAGCGGCTCGAGGCGAGTATGGCCGCGCGTTGCTGACTTGCCGCTCGCCGGCGCTAGCCACGGGGCTCGCAATTGGATACGCTTTGCCGAGCCCAGGGATAGGGCGCGGCACCCAATAAGAATCACTGCCTTCAACCGATTCGGCATCATCGACTTGACACGGAGCGTAATAGCAATGAGTTTGGCTTCGGAATTCAAAGAATTTGCCATGAAGGGCAGCGTGGTCGATCTGGCCATCGGCGTGATCATCGGCACGGCGTTCGGCAAGATCGTGTCCTCGCTGGTCGGCGATGTCTTCATGCCGATCCTCGGCAGGGTCATTGGCGGATTCAACTTCAGCGACCTGGCGGCGAGTCTTGGCAAGGATCCTGCCGGTAAGGACGTGCTGGTCAAATACGGCTCCTTCCTGCAGACGGTGTTCGATTTCGTGGTGATCGCGCTGGTTCTGTTCGCGGCCATCAAGGGACTCAATACGCTCAAGAAGCCACCGCCCGCCGTGGCTGCGCCGCCGCCGCCGCCGCCGCGGCAGGAATTGCTGCTCGAGGAGATTCGCGATCTGCTCGCAAAGCGATAGGCGTATTGCGGGGGATACAAAGGGGAACGTTATGGGATTGCTTGACGGGGTACTGGGCGGCGTCGTGGGCGCCGAAATGACATCCTTGGTCGCCGGCGCAATCGAGCGCCACGGCGGTTTATCGGGCCTGGTATCACAATTTGAACAGCAGGGTCTGGGCGGTGTCGTCCAATCCTGGATCGGCAGCGGCCCGAATCAGCCGATCACCACCGATCAGCTGCATCAGGTGCTCGGCAGCGCCGCCGTACAGCAAATGGCGGCGAAATTCGGGCTCAATTCGCAGGACCTGCTGCAGAAGCTCACGCAGGTGCTGCCGCAGGCCGTGGACAAGATGACGCCCAACGGGGTCCTGCCACACGCTTGAGACGGCGCTACGCCGCATGGCGCAATTATCAACGAGGGAGTTATTTGCAATGAGATTATCAATCCGATGGCTGCTTCTGGGCGCTGCGCTGAGCCTCGCGGCCACGAGCTTCGCGCAGGTTCCGGCCGATGCGCCCGCAGGTACGACCGGTGTTTGCAAAGATGGGTCCTATTCACAAGCCGCCGTCAAGAAGGGGGCGTGCCGTGGCCACAAGGGCGTCAAGCAATGGTATGCCGCCGCTGGCAGCAGCACAGCCACCACGACGGGTACTGCCACTGCAGGCGCTGCAGCGGCAGCCCCGACGGCGCCGGCCGCACCGCCGGCCGCTCCGAGTCCGAAAGGGGCCGCCAGCACTTCCGGTGCAACGAGCAGCTATACGCCGCCTGCCAACCCGGCTGCGGGCGGCGGTCCCGGCATGGTATGGGTCAATACCAGCAGCAACGTCTACCATTGCCCGGGCGATAAGTGGTACGGCAAAACCAAGCACGGCCAGTACATGACCGAAGCTGAAGCCAAGGCAAAGAACGCCCGGCCCGACCACGGCAAGGCGTGCCAGTCGTAATTCACACGAGATGAGGGGGAGAAGATGCAAAGGGAACTGATCGCAGGTCTCGCAGGCTTGCTGTTGATTGCAGCGCTGCCTGCGCACTCGGACAACAGCCAGCAGACGAAAATGACCACGTGCAATGCGGACGCCACCAGCAAAGGGCTCAAGGGGGACCCCCGCAAGGCCTTCATGAAGACCTGCCTATCGTCGAGCAGCGCGCCCGCGGCGACCGGCAATTCGCAGCAGCAGAAGATGAAAGCGTGCAACGCGGACGCCACCGGCAAAGGACTCAAGGGGGACCCCCGCAAGGCCTTCATGAAGACTTGCCTATCGTCGAGCAGCGGTTGAGGCGCCGCGTTCACAATACTTTGCCGGCTCTGACATAGCTGTTGGCCGCTCGCTCGGCGCGCATGTCCTGCTTGCGACATGCGCGCCGGCAACCGCGAGCCGTGCGGGGCCTGCCGCAAGCAGATCTGAGGCGCAGAAGCTCACGCGCGGCGACGCGCGATGCGAGTGCATTAACCATTGCATCAAGTCAGCGTAAACCATGCCCGCACAACCCGCCGGCGCGTGACGACGGCAGTCCTCGGTCAGCGCAGACTGATCAGCACGATGAGCACCAGAACACGGTACGTGCGCTGCTCGAGATAGCCAGCAGCAATACGCTGCGGCAGAGCGCCGACAACGCCCCAAGATAGGTGCCGCGCCACTGCAGGAACATGTGCAGCGGTGGGATTGCAATCAACAGCAGCTCTTCGAGCCGATGCAGCAACGAGTGGTGCAGGTGCGCCGCTTAGCAAGCGCTCTGCTATGCTCCGCTGGGGAGGGATCCATGATGAGGGCAGTCGTGGCGTTGTTGGTGCTTGCGGTTCTGGTCGGCTGGGGATTCACCTGGGCAACGCTGCATTGGTCGTACTCCTCGGGCGAGCGCGCGGGCTACGTGCAGAAGCTCTCGCGCAAAGGCTGGTTGTGCAAGACCTGGGAGGGGGAGATGGCCATGGTGACAATGCCCGGCACCGTGGCGGAGAAGTTTTATTTCACGGTCCCCAGCGACGCCGTCGCCAGGCGTCTCAACAGCGGTGTCGGTAAGCGCATGGACCTGCATTTCGAGCAGCACAAATGGATTCCGAGCTCGTGCTTCGGCGACACCGAATACTTCGTCACGGACTTTCGCGTCACCGAATGAGTCGGCGACGGGCCGGCGCGCACAGGCGATCATGAAAGCGGCCGCGGTGCTCGTGGACGGCGGCGCGGGCGCTGCACACGTTCTGGCCCTGATCGAGGCTGAAATGCCTGTGGCGATGTCGCTCACGGGCTGCGCCCGCGTGCGCGACATCACCGGCGGCCTGTTGCTCACACAATAGCCGCATCGAGCTGCCGCCATGAACCCGCGCGCCGTCCAGATCGCTCCGCAACCCGAATTGGCGCGCGACCTGGGGCTCCCGCACGCCGGCGCCGTGGTAGTCGGTACGATCATCGGCAGCGGCATTTTTCTCGTGCCCAGTGAAATGATGCAGGCCGTGGGCTCGGCGCGCCTGGTCTATCTGGCCTGGATCGTCGGCGGGCTGCTGTCGTTCTTCGGCGCGCTCACCTATGCCGAGCTTGGAGCCATGAAGCCGCAGGCGGGTGGCGAATATGTTTACGTGCGCGATGCCTACGGTCCGCTGGCGGCATTTCTTTACTCGTGGACTTGGTTTCTGATCGCCAAGCCGGCCTCGATCGCCACCGTGACCACGGGTCTGGTGCGGATCCTTGGCACGTTTTCAGCTTTTTCGTTTTTTCCCGAGCCCTGCATCTCCCACCCGCTGGTCGTGAGTTATGGGCAACTCGTGGCCATCGCGGCTGCAGTTTTAGTGTCGTGGCTCAACTATATCGGCGTGCGCCGAGCGGGAGATTTTCAGTTTCTGTTCACGCTGCTCAAGGTGGCAATCATTCTCGGCATCGTCGCCGTGGGCTTCTCCTATAGCGGCGGCAGCTGGGCGAACTTCGGCAGCGAATTTACCGGAGCGAAAGGCGGCATCGCGGGATTCTTTGCCGCTCTGGTGGCCGCGCTGTGGGCTTACGACGGATGGAACGATCTCAACATGGTGGCCGGGGAGATCCGCAATCCGCAGCGAAATATTCCGCTGGCGCTGATTTGGGGTGTGGCGGTCGTGGGGGCGCTCTATATTCTGGTGAACGCGGCCGTGCAGTATGTGTTGCCGGCCAGCGCGGTGGCCGCATCGGAGCGGCCGGCATCCGACGCTGTGGCGCTCGTGCTCGGCCGCGCAGGCGCTTTGCTGGTCTCGGCCGGTATGGCTCTGTCGATGCTTGTGACGTTGAACGGTACCATCATGAGTGGAGCGCGCGTGCCGTTCGCGACGGCCCGCGACGGTTATTTCTTTAAAGCCATCGCCCAGGTCCACCCACGCTATCGTACGCCTGCGGTATCGATCGTCGTGCAGTGCGCGCTCTCGATCGTGCTGTTGCTGGTCGGCGGCAGCTTTCGGCAGTTCTTCTCGCTGGCGATCTTCGCTGAGTGGCTCTTTTATATGATTGCCGGCAGCACGATATTCGTGTTCCGTCGACGTGAACCCGATGCCGTACGACCCTATCGTGTTCGGGGTTACCCGCTCGTCCCGGCGGTGTTCGTGCTGGTATCCGCGGCACTGCTCTACTACACCTTTACCGACAATCTGAAAAACTCAGCCCTGGGCTCATTGGCCATAGTGGCCGGCATCCCGGTGTTCTATTTCTTCAAGCGACGCCGCAGCATCCCCGTCCCGCTCGCCGGATAAACGCCGCACCGCGGCTTCTCAAATGGGTAGAAATCGATCACAAATGGATGATACTGGTGCGTTTTTGCGAAGCGCTCAGCATCGGCCCTGCAGGCGCCGCCGGCTCGCGGCCGCCCAGACTTCGGCGACTGCGCGACCATGAAGCTTTTCTATGGTACAACTCCTTCAGGAAATGCCGTGCAGGCATTGAGTTCGCGCTCGATGGAGACGGAGAATGGCGGGGTTAGGAAAGTTACTGTCGGGGCTGCGCAGTCGTTTTACCACGGCGCAAAGCCGGCATCTCAAGAACAGCCAGCATATTCTCGTCGCCAATCCTTGGCACGCCGTCGGCATCGTCACTCAGCGCCCGGCATGTCCGGTTTGCGGCACCTACAAGGGCGTTCGATTTCTGGCCAGCGAAGCGCCGCCACTGCCGCTGAAGGGCTGTTCGGACCCCAAAGGCTGCGCTACGGTCTACAAGCACTTCGCTGATCGGCGTGCCGGACCTCGGCGCGCCGCCGAGCGTCGAGCCTTGCAACCGATGAATCCAGCGGTGATCAGGCGAACGGTGCGCGACGATCGGCGTCACTCGGCGGGCCGGCGCAGTACCGACGGTCACTGACCGGTCGGCCGTTTGCTCAGCGATCGCTGAACAGTAAATTGAGCTCATCGCCGCAAGCTGCCGCGGCCAGTTCATCGAAACGGCCCTGCTCGGCGATCAGCCGCGCGGCGCGCATGAAGCCTCCCCACGCTGCGCGCGCCAGCGCGCCGCCGACGCTGACTCGGCGCACGCCGAGCGCGGCCAGCTCCTGCATCGACAGCTGACCGGCCGAGCCGATCAAGACATTGACCGGCTTCGGCGCCACGCCGGCGACGACGGCCGCGATTTGCTCGCCGGTGCGCAGTCCCGGTGCGTACAGACAGTCGGCGCCCGCGTGCGCATACGCCTTCAGGCGTGCGAGCGTTTCCGCAACGTCGGGCCGCCCCACCAAAAAGCCTTCCGAGCGACCTACGAGCAGCGTATCGCCCCCTGTCTGATCGATGGCGCGGCGCGCGGCCCGCATGCGCTCGATCGCCGTATCCAGGTCATAAAGCGGCCGCGACGGCTCGCCGGTTGAATCCTCGATCGATAGTCCGGCCACGCCAGTGGCGACGGCGAGCCGCACACTTTCGCCAACGCCCGTCGCATCGGGCGCGAAGCCGCTCTCGAAATCAGCATTCACGGGCACATCGGTTGCTGCGACCAGCGCTTCGAGGTGTAGCAGTACGCGATCGCGCGAAACAGCGCCGTCGGCGCGGCCCTGTGTCCAGGCGAAGCCCGAGCTCGTGCTCGCCAGCGCCTTGAAGCCGAGACTCTGCAGATAACGCGCGCTGCCGAGGTCCCAGGGATTGGGAATGACGAAGCAGCCGTGTCGATGCAGCTGCGCGAATGCACGACGCTTGTCAGCGATGCTCGGGCGGGCGGGGGACATGCGACGCTCCAGGTATCGGGGTGCCGATTGTGCCTCATTTCCGCGCTGCGGCCGTCGACTGCGGCGCCTGAAGGCCGAGCGCGCATTCGTGCCGGGCACTGTCGGGATGCAGCCTGCCATGGACGCTCGCTACGTGCTCTTGCGATCGTTTGAAGCAGAGGCGTTTGATCAGCCATATAACGAGAATCAAGCCGGATTAGTGACTGAGTTTCTTGCGTTTTTTTAAAATTTCTTACAATTCGTCGCCGATCGGCAACAACTACAGATCCACTAACATTTATCCCATCATGTAATATATAAGCTAGCCATTGGAGATAGGGAGTGTCGGGTGTTGGCCGGTACTGGGCGGTGCCGACCGCGTCATTCGACATAAACACGGTCTGCTTGGGATAGGAACTCAGGATGAGTTCGTTCGCCTTCTCGACTCGACAGTCTTCGAGCGCTGCGCTCCGCGCGGCGTTCGCAGACGTTTGACGGCGGCCGCGAGACTGCGGAGTTATCGCACAAGCACCTGACTGAACAATGAACAAAGACGGGAACTCAGTGAGGGAAATCAAGCAGGCGGTTTACGCCCTGTTGCATCGTTCGCAGGATGCGACCCCTCAGGAGCGGGGACGCATCGAGTCAGAACTGGGGGAAATCCTGCTCTATATCGTTCGTACTGCGAATCGATTGGGCATTAATCTGACTGCAGCGGCGGAGAAGAGGCTCGAGGAGACGATCAGCAGGGCGCCGACGCTCGTCAAGCCGGTGCCCAAAGCCGAGGATCCCTGATCCGCTAGCGTGTGCGAGCCGCAGCGATTGCTCGTCGATATGGCGAGCAGTGCCGCTGTAGAAACTGACGTCATGCGCGTCGATCAGCTGCCCGCCAAGCGCCCAGTGTTCAGCCGGCGACCATTGTGCACCGGCCGTCTCGGTGAAACCTCCGAGCGTTCATCGGACTGGGGGGCAAATAGAATCGAAGCTGAACCCGCGCTAACGTGATATCGGGTGAGCGAGTGGGGAGCGCGCGGCTGTCGCTGCGCGGCCCGGAACTGCTGCGCGCGCCGAGTTCCGCGATTCAAAGGAGGTGTAGGATCCGGATTAACAACGAGCAGCTCAAAACCCACTGTTTTCGGGGACAGTAACAAGCGACGCAAGGGATCCCTGCCTGAGACGGCCGGCTCCCCCCGGGATTAAGTCACACGGCCTGCCGCCGCCGGGCGCTGGCCGCCACGGCCCGGGCGGGGCAGCAGGCCGGCAGGCCTCAAGTAACCCGTAGCGCGGCCGGTAACCCGTGATGATGGTCAGCCCGAAATTCACCCTGGCGGCGGGACGCGCAGCAGCGGCGGCGGCACTGCGGCGTGGCGCCCTCGCGCTGGTGGGCCTGTGCCCCGGCGCGGCATTGCACGCCGGGGAGAACCACTCCGCCATCACGGTAGTCGTCACCGTGCCTGCGATGGCACGGCTGCAGGTGATTTCGCAGGCACGCTCGTTGCAAATCTCAGCACTGGATCTGCAGCGCGGCTATGTGGATGTAGCCGAGCCCACGAAACTCACGGTCTTCAGCACTGCGCGCGCCGGCTTTTCACTCGACGTGCTGCCGCTCAGCCCACTGGTTCAGTCCATCGAGGTGCATGGCATCGGCAATGAGGCCGCGCTGGGCGCTGCAGGTGGCAGCATCGTGCAGCGCTGGGAGCGGCCGCAGCCGACAGCGCTCTCACTGACCTTCCGCCTAGGTTTGGCCAGGGGAATCGAGCCGGGCGTGTATGCCTGGCCGCTGCATCTGTCCGTGCAGCCCCTCGAGGACACGCGGTAAGTAAGAAAGCGGCACACCGGCCGCACTGCGATCAGAACGTAATGGTCACGACGATGGAGTCGGTGTAGGTGCCGGGCGCCACATTCTGGCCGGCGGGAATGCGACCGTAGATGGTGCCGTTGGCGGACTGGGTCGGATGGGCCGAGGTCAGATTAAGCGTCGCGCCGCCGGTCTGGGAGCCGCCGGTGCCATTGCCACGGATCTCGCTGTACGCCGCATCGTAGTACAGGTTGTAATCCAACACGCTGCTGCCGGACAGCAGCGTGCGGGTCGCATATTTACCGCTCGAGCCGGTGCTGAAACTGTCAACGACATTGACGGTGGCTGCGCCGCCCGATAACAGCGTGCAGGTCGCGGTAATCAGGCCATTCTCATCGTCGGGAGTGGCCGAGAACGGGTTGTAGATGCCGAACGCGGGTCCGGTGGCAGACACCGAGCAGGTCCAACTCGCCGCAGCTGCAGGCACGGCGGAGCCCGCCAGCACGAGCCACAGCGCCTGCCGCAGCATCCCGCGGCCAGGCACCTGGCATCCAGTGCTGAAGTTCATTGCCTCAACCCCGCACCAGCCCCGTGCTCCCTGCAAACGATCGTACCCATGTCGGGCTGTGGATCATTCGCAGGCGGCGGGTCAATCCGGAAACTGCACTTGTGATCCGCCCAGCGCGCTGCAGCGGTCAAGCCATGATCGAATCCGGTCACATAGACCGCACCGTCCAGCGCCACCGGGAAGACCCCGCCATTGAAACTGACTACCGCACCGGCTGGAACCGCAGAGCCGTCCTCGGTCACCAGTTTAAATACGCCAGCACGAATCTTTTCAACGGGAAAGCGCACGACCACTCCGCTGCGGTACGGCGGCGCCACTTCGATCATCCGGTGGTCGATTTCAGCATCCAGTGGCAGCTCGACCGGGTCAATGCTGATGCGGTTCACTTGATAGGGCAGGAGATCATGCAGCATGGCCCGGCCGCTATCGTCGGTCTGGCTTACGAGTTGATTGTTGATATACACGGGCACATGCGGCAGACCGGCGAGATCCACGACGGCAAAGCTGTCGTTGACCGTGCGCGCTGTGCGCAATTGACCATCCAGGAGCGTCGCCGCGCCGCTCCACTGCGCCATCTGGCCGCTGATACCCTGGTTGCGCACCGCCTCGGCCTCCAGGTCACCGGCCGTCGACTGCCAACGACCGTCCGCCGTGTAGTTTCCCGCCGTCGAAGCGCCTAACCGATAGCCGAATCCGGGGCCCACGGGCGGAGATTCCACGAGCTGCGCATTGATCTCATTGGCCGGAGCGCCTGAGCCCTGTCCCCAGCTACCACCGGCCGTAACCGACTGGCGGCCCGACAGCGGCAAGCTAAAGAGCAGAAACACGCTGCTGGATGCCTGGGCAGATACCGTACGGGTTACCGTGAGACTGAGCGCCACGCGCTCGAAAAACTGTTGTGAATACGAGAGACTCAGAGTTCGCAGCCCGGGCGCCGCAGCAAAACTCTCATCGGCGTAGGCGACCTGCAGCGAGGCGCTGTGCGTCATCGTGACGCCAACCTGAGCGAAATTGCGCTGCTTGAACTGACTGGTGCCGTTGCCCACATCGCTGACCTGCTGGTAGCCGGGACTCGCCCAACTGCTGTTCAAGGACAAGCTGAACCTCCCCGACTGCCGCTCAAAGGCAAGGCCGCCGAGCGTGCCGTCGTGGCCCTCGCCGCCGCCCCCGGCCAATGTCGCGCTGAGTACACCGACATGGCCCAGTGCCGTCGCCAGATCGGCACCGGCTGCATAGGCCTGGGATCCGAGGAACTCACCGTGCGCCTCCACCGTCAGGGTGGAGCTCAGGCCCCGACGGTAAGTCGCCGCGCCCGTGAGACCCGCGTAGCGATCGCTGAGCAGCGCGTAATCGTCGCGGGCCACGCCCAGGTCGAGGCCGTACTGGCTCAGGCCCGGCGCCAGCAGCGTCAAGCTCGAATAAAACGGTTGCGTGATCAGCTGCTGCCGGCCCAGCGCGTCGCGCACCACCAGCGTGACATCACCGCTCCCGGTAAGGGCTGGCAGTTGATCGACGACGAACGGCCCGGGCGGCAGACTTTGACTTGAGACCTTCTGGTTGTTGACGAACACATCGACCGTTGAGGGCAGTACCGCGGTGCCGCCGGCCGCAAGCAGCGGTGTCGTAAGCAGATCCGGGCGCAGACCAAAATTCGTGCCCCAATGGATGCCGCCGAAGCGCACCGCAGTTCCCCAGCTACCCGGATCACTGATCACGTCGCCGAGCTGCAGACTTTCCAGGCGCGCCGGAAAATCCTTCGTGTAGGTGGTATCGAGTCGGACCAACGCATTCTCGCCATCGCCAAACCGCGCCACGGCACTACTGGTCAGCACGCCGTCGGCGCCGAAGACACCGAGCTCTGCGGTACCGCCGCTCAAGTTCTGATTTGCGAAACGCTGATCTGAGAGTTGGTAATTCAGAAATGCCCCGGGGGACGCCGGTGTAATGACGGGCCCGGATCGGGGCGCGGCCGACAGTTGTGTGGACAAGAACGCCGCGCCCGGCAGACTGATCAACGCACGCCCATTGGCCTCATCAAACTCGATGGAGCCGCCCGGAATGGCGCTGAGCGGATAGTAGCGACGTTGCTGATAGAGGCTGGGCGCCGCGCTGGGCATGCGCAGATGCAGTCGCGCCAGATCCCTTTCATCGAGCCACAGGCCACCGGCATCGTCGCGCAGCACCACCAGCGTCTCACCGGGGGTCTGGGAATTAACGATCACCTCCAGCACGGCTTCATGCAGTGAACCGGCATCCTCTGCTCTGGCGGGTGCCGTAAGGAGCAGCCACGCCACCAGCATCAGCACCAGCCTGCCGGCCGCGCTGACAAAGCCCCGATGCTGCACACCTAGCATGGGCTGTGGCGTGCAGTTCAGGAGCCAGCGTCAGTGACATCGGCTGCGAAATCGCCGCGGTCGGTCGTACCGTGCAGGTGAATGGCCGCTTGGCGATTGGTGCCGGCATCGGGCTTCAGGGTCCAGCTCACGCGGCTCCCGGGCAGCACATAGCGCGTCACCGCGACGTGTGCCGGGCTGCCGGAACCGTCAAAGCGCACGTCAAAGTCTGTGACCTTGGCGTGAGCGTTACCCGCGTTAGTTGCCGAGATCTGCAGCGAACCATCGCTGCTCCAGTGCGCATGCCACTGTAGTTCCGCATGCTCCGGCACGGCCGGGGACACAAAGATCGGCAGGCTCATACGCAAAGCGATCTGCAGGCCACTGAAGTCCTTGGCAGGTGGTTGCGGTATCTCGGTGACCAACACGCGGTAGTCGAGCTCGCGCGCAGGGTCGGGTTCGCGCCGCAAGGCAATGCGGATGATCTGCTGGCCATGGGGCCCCATTTTGAAGATCGGTGGCGTCGCCAGCAGATCGTGGGTGTCGACGTACTGCTCTTCTCCGTCCTGCTGCGACCAGAGCACCAGCTGCACCTGAATGGCGAGCGGCTGATCGTCGGAATTGGTCACGGTCAGCACTTCCAGGCGATGCGCCGCCTTCAGGTCAGCGCGCAGCGGCGAGACGCCGAAATTGCCCGCCGAGGCAAAAGGTGTCGCGGCCAGCAGCAGGGCCGCGCACACCGTCTGGCCGGGGCGGGTTATGGCAATTGAGCGCCGGCGCTTGTAGACATTCATGGTCCAATTCCCCGCGGATTGTTCGCTGCCGGCCGCTCAGTAGCTGAGCGTGGCAGTCACGGTATCGGTATAGGTACCGGGAGTCGCAGCGCTCTGATTGGCCGCGCTGTCGAGAAGCTGTCCGAATACGGTGACCTGCACCGGTGTGGCAAAGCTGTTGCTGCCGATCGTGACTGGTACGGTCGAGCTGCCCCCAGTGCCATCTCCAAACACGGTGGTGTACGCGTTGCTCGTGTACAGGTTGTACTGGAGCTTCGTGCCGGACGGTCCGGCCAGCAGACGATTGGCCATCGTGCCGCCCGAGCTGCCCGCGTTCAGCGTCAGCGTCGGCGCCGCAGTGCCGGTCGTGCACTGCACACTGATGGTCGTGTTAACGTGCAGCGGCGCGCCGCTCCCGGGCGAGTACTGACCGAGATTCAGCGGACCCGCATTGATCTGGCAGGTGGCCACCACCGTAGCGGACACGGTAAAGGTTGTGGTGCTCGTGCCTGCCGTGGCCACCGCGGTGCCCGCGAGCCACAGCGCCGTGAGTGGCCACCGGCGCAGCGCCCAGGCGCGCGGCCGGCGGCGCGCTTGCTCGCCCGGTGCATAACGGCGCGGGCTCAGCGCCCGCCCCGTTATGCCCAAGATTAGGTTCAATCCAGAAGCATGCCCATGAAAGAGACCCGGTCGCATGGCGGCAGTACTGACGTGCGCGGGTCTTGGTGCCAGTACTCGCGGGATCAGAACGCTAGGGTGGCCAGCACGGTATCCGTGTAAGTACCAGCCGCCACAAGCTGGTTGGCAGCGGTATCCGGAACTTGACCGTAGATTGTCAGCGTCGAAGGGGTCGCAAATGTGGCCGGAAGCGTCACGGTCAGTGTGTTCGTTCCTACCGTGGTGCCGAGCACCGTCCCATAGCTGTTAGTCGTATACAGGTTGTACGCCACCTGCGCGCCGCCGTTGGCCGCGGCACGCGTCTGGTTGACGGCACTTCCGTTCAAACCCCAGCCGAAGCCGACAGACGTCGGATTCGTGCCCGGCGAGCAGGACACGCTCATGGTCGTGTTGGCTTTGACGTTGCCATTTCCCGGGACATAGGCCATCGGCAGAGTGCCGTTGGACACGACGCAGTTGGCCGTTACGGTAACGTTAACGGCGAGATTGGCGACTGCCGAGCCAGCCTGCGTCACACCGCCGCCTAGCAGGGCTGTGGCGGCTATCGTCGCTGAGAGAATCTTGCGCATCAGGGTCTCCTCAAGTTCACTAACAGTGGTTCGGTGTAGGCAGACCGCCATCATCGCCGGCGGCCTTCGCAGTCAAAGCCGCCGTCAGCGACGACAAGATTGAGCTGCCTTGCGGGTGCGAATTTTGACAATGCGAGGCCGATCTGGTGTGACCGCGATCGCAGATCACGCTTTCCAGGCTCAAGTTCCTGGGCAAACTGCCGATCTACCCGCATTTTGCCCTGGCGAAATTCGCCCTGGCGCAGCCGCTAGGGCGTTGGCGTGCGGGATCAGCCGCTCGCTAACTGCAGGATCGGCGAGGAGCGTGCGGCCGCCAGTTCCGTCAGCACGTCTAGCAGCAGGCGCGGACGTGCGAAGTGATACCCCTGCCCGAAGGTAACGCCGAGTGCGCGCAGCCGTTCGGCGGTCTCGGGTGATTCGATGAATTCGGCCACCGTGTCGAGACCCAGCTGCCGGGCGATTTCTAGTACGGCCGCGACTAACGCATCCGATCGCGCATCGGTCAGCAGATCGCGGATGAAGGCGCCATCGATCTTGACGGCACTTACGGCCAGCGTTTTCAGATAGGCGAGCGAGGAGAATCCTGTACCAAAATCGTCCAGTGCGAACGAGCAGCCCAGCTCGCGTACGCGTTCAATGAAGCGCCGCGCCGCATCGAGATTGCCGATGGCCGCGCCTTCAGTGAATTCAAAGCCGATCAGGCATCCGGGTACGGTCGATGACTTGATGCTGGTGCGCACGAAATCGGCGAAGTCCGGCTGTCCCACGGACGGGCCAGCGACGTTGATCCAGCAGATCGCGCGCTGTTCGGCCAGCACGTGCGCAAACGGTGCAATTTCCGCCAGCGCGCGCCGCAATACCCCGCGATCGAGTTTTGGCAGCAACTGATAGCGGGTGGCGGCGGAGAGGAATTTCGCCGGCCCGAGCGCATTTCCGGAGCTGTCGATTAGCCGGACCAGCAACTCGTATTGCGTTCCGCGGGCAGTGTCGCGCAGCGGAATGATCGGCTGCGCCATGAGCTGGAGACGTTGTCCCTCGAGCGCGCCGATGATCTGGCGGAACAGATGCAGGTCGTCCTGTCGCTGCAGCAGGCTGCGGTCATTCTCAGTGAACAGTGCCACCTGATTGCGGCCTCGATCCTTGGCCGCCCGGCATGCCGTTGCGGCGCAGGCGAGCGCGGTCTCGAAGCGCTCGCCGGCCTCGAGCACCGCGACCCCGAGGCTCGCCGATAACTTGAAGCCGCTGCAGACTTCCGGAATTGCCAGCTGCTCGATCATGGTGCGCGCAGTGTCGGCCCAGGCGCGCGCCCGATTGAGCGTGCAATCATTCAAGATCACCACAAAGCGATCGCCCGACAGACGCCCCATGAGCCCGTCACGGTCTATTCGACCCGCCGGCCACAAGGCAGCCAGGCGCCGCAGCACCTCATCACCGGTGTCGAAACCAAACAGATCGTTGAGCACATGCATCTGGTCCACATCCAGGTAGACGACGCAGCGGCTGGAAGCCTGGCCGTCCTTGCTGCTGGCAACGAACTGTTCCATAGCCGCGCGCGTCGGCAAGCCGGTTGCGGCATCCACGCGCAATTCGATCAGCTCGCGCAGCCTCGGAGCAACTCGCTCGAGCAGACGCGCGTCACGCCGCTGGAGGCGGCGTCGCGAGTGAGCTGAAAATACCGTCAGCGCGCCGACCGTTGCGCCGCGTTGCGACAGCGGCACGGTGACGAAGCGAAACACGTCCGAATTCGCGTTCAAGCGCGAGCGGTTGACGCACAGCGATTCACCACGCGACTGCGCCAAACGCAGGATCTTGCCGATCGCCTCGGTGCGCAGGGCATCGATATCCTGTAGCCGGCAGTCGGGCCGCGTGTAGCAGCGCTCGAAATGATGACCCGGATCACTTGCTACCAGCAGATCGGCATCGAGTTTGGCGACAAGGCGCTCACACAAGTGCTCGATCGGATCCGACTCGATATCGACGGCAGGCGAGTCACGCAGCCATGCGAGCTGCATCGTCTCATCGATGTGCTGTTGCAAGGTCTCGCGCGTACGATCCCGGGTCAGATCGCGCGCCAGAATCGCCAGCAGCGGCGCTATCTTGCGACCTATGACGGCGGTCGCGTCGGTGACGGCGCCATCGGGTGCCGTCTCGCACGAGAAGGCCAGTACGCCGTGCAGCGCGCCCGTGCCATCGCAGATTCGGAAGGCGTACGCGGCCGTTGCGTCCTCGACGCTGGTCGCGGCCGATTGACCCGCCTTGCTCTGCGCCAGCAAGGCTGTCACCAATAGCCGCAGTGCCGAATCCTTGGGACTGCCGGATGCCCATCGCAGCTGGCCGTCGCATCCGAATATGGCGATCCGACGCGCCTGGGGCAGAATAGACCGCACCAACTGTCCGAATGCAGACAATTCCTCCATGCGGCAGCGGTCCCTTCCTGATGGCATCAGCGTCTAGGGCGGACGATGCCCTGAATGAAATCCCCAAGATGTGCAGTGTTTCACGGGTCAGGTCTTCAGGGAAAATGCAATTGGTCGGGGGCGAACTGATTCACAGATCGGCCAGGAGTGCGCTCTCCATGCCCGCGACGTCATGCACTGGCGGCGGCCGGGGGACGGAGCGAGCACTGAAACACGCTTTCGGACGGCAGATTGCGCTCGGCCGGTCAGCACGCTGTCGTGGGGATCCAGGTCCTCGAAGCCAGGTTTGAACGTCTTTATGCCCATGGCAGGCGCCTTTTTTTGTCGCCCCTGACCAGTAACTGCGGTCCTTGCACAGACCCGTCGTGCCCGCCGGTGCACCGGCGGGGACCTGCGCTCAACTCAACGCGGCCCGCATCAGTGCTGCAATCAGCGACGTCGTGCGAACGACTCGTAGCATGGGGCTCTCTCCATGAGCGTCGTGGTAGTCAGCCCATGTCGTTGGGCATTCAGTGCGCGCCAGTATCCAGTAAATCGGCGCGCAAAAGTGTAACAAACTGTCAACTGACGTTTGCAGAGGCTGCAATCGATGGTTCTCGCTATTGGCAAATCCGAGTTTGCTCTGTCTAATGCACGCGCACACACCGCTCAAATTCAACGGAGTCATTATGGGCTTACTCGACACGATCCTGGGCAAACTCGGCTTTGGCCACACCGCTGCCGCGGCAGCTCCTGCGGCAGCTCCCGCCGCTGCGCCTGGCAATGCAGCCGCCTCCAGCACATCGAGCGCCGCACCGCTCGCACCAACTGTGCCGCTGGTCGATGTGGTATCCAAGCTCGACACGTTGGCGCAAGCCAATCCTGAAAAATTGAATTGGAAAGTCTCGATCGTCGATCTGCTGAAACTCCTGAGCCTCGACAGCAGTTTCGCCGCACGCAAGCAACTGGCCGGCGAGCTCGGCTGCCCGGCGGCCAAGATGGGCGATTCGGCGCAGATGAACCTGTGGCTCCACAAGACGGTGCTGCAGAAACTGGCCGACAACGGCGGCAACGTGCCGCCGGAATTGCTGCGCGGCTAGGAGCTGGTTCGATCGCGGCGGATGAATTCGCGCCCGATCAAGACGCTTGGCAAATGTTCCGATGCTTCGAGGAAGGCCGGCGCGTCGTAATCGACGCGCCGCGCCGGGTCATACTTTTGCCATGGAGACGTCATAAATATTAAACGTGGTTATTACACGCTGTTGCTGCCACGCCATGCGCGGCGCTCGCACAACTACTGGATACGGCAGGCGAGGGCACCTACGTGCTGCGCGCTGGATTGAGCGTATATGCAAACGCCTCCTGGAATGCAGCGCACTCGACCGTGGATCAAACTTGGGTGCCGGATACCCCGAATCGCATGGCAGCCTTCGGACTGATCTACCAACACGGGCCGCTGCAGGACTCGATCATCGACAAGTACGTCGGCATGCGCTACGGCGATGGCGAAAATACGCAGCCCCTAGGCGGCTATGCGGCTACACCGGCGGCGGCACGCCCTTGTATTTCACGATCCCCGGACGCAGCATTGAAGCCACTTTGACCGTGACGCTCTAGAAATCGAATGACCCTGTACGCCCGGCGAGCGGGCCTGATGCTGTGCGCATTGCTGTCCGTGCTGCCGCTGGCCGGCTGCTCGCCGGCCGTACGACCTGCGCCGAGCGCGCCGGTTGCAGTGGCCGCCGACCTCTCGTTTGCGCTCGCCGATAGTGCGCTCAAACAGCCGGTGCGGTTCATCGTCTACGGCGATATGCGTTTCACGGATAGCAGCGAAACGCAGGCGAGCCGGCCCGGTGCGCGCGAATCGCTCGTGGACCGCATCGCCTCGGAGCGACCCGAGGCGGTGTTCCTGACGGGCGATGTCCCCTGGCACGGCGGCAACGAAGCGGATTATGGCGTGTACAGGCGGGAGACGGCCGCGTGGCGCAGCGAGCAGCTGCGCGTCTTTCCGGTCCTTGGTAACCATGAATTTCAGCAGTGCGCGGAGCAGGTGTGCCTCGAGCACTGGTGGCAGACGTTTCCAGAACTTCGCGGTCGTCGCTGGTACAGCCTCGCACTGGGCAGTGAATTGCGATTCATTGCACTCGACAGCAACGCATCGCTCCTGCCCGGCAGCGAGCAATCACTGTGGCTGCAGCAGCAGATCGACAATCTTGCCGGTAGCGTGCGCTTCCTCGTGATCTTGCTGCACCATCCGCCACGCACCGATGCACCGGAAGGCGTGCGCGCCAATGAGGCGGCGCTGGCGGGGCAGTTGGCGGCCGCGGTTCCGCACGCGCACGCGCGTTTCCTCGTGTGCGGCGCGCACGTGCATAACTACGAGCGCTTCGAGCGTGACGGGATCGTTTTTCTGGTGTCCGGCGGTGGCGGTGCAAAACCCACACCGCTACGACGTTCGGCAGCCGCTCTTTATGCAAATGACAGCTTCCCGAACTTTCACTACCTGCGCTTCGAATTGTCCGCGCAGCGACTGCGCGGCGAGATGCTTCGACTCACCGACCCGGACGCGGCCGCGCCGGGTACATGGGCAGTGCAGGATCAGTTCAGTATCGAAGTGCCGCGGCGATAATCGCTAGGCGCAGCGGCGGCTCGGGTAAGCTGCCGCGCGGGCGCGTCACGAGCACCTTGGAAAAAAAATCATAAATTCCAGCATCGCCCATGCACCGCGCGTTGACGAGCTGCGGTGCTAAAACCGATAGCGCAACTGCGCATAGATTTCTCGCGAGTTGTTGTAGTGAAAGCCGCCGAAGGTCAGGCTGTTGTCCACCAGCAGATGGCGGTCGGTCAGATTCAGAACCGTCACGGAAGCCGACAAGCGCTGCGTGAATGATTTTCCGGCGGCTACATTGACCTCTGCGTGGCTTGGAAGGTGGCTTGGAGGCCCTTCGCCATTGGAAAAGCCCGAACCGTAGTACACGTCCATCGACGCAAAGGCCTGCCACGGAAGCTTGGCCTGCACTCCGGCATTCACCGTGTTTCTCTGATCATGATCGAGCGCAAAATAGCCCGACGGTGGACTGAAATCCGTCAAGCCGCCATTGATTGCACCACGCCCGTCGGCGCTCTGATTCGAATAGCTGAGGTGCACTTGAGCCACATCCCACAGTCGAGGTGAGCGCACGGTCAGCTCTGAGCCCTGAATCAGCGCGCCGTCGATGGTAAGAGGCAGGAAGACATTCGAGTTGCCGATGTTGTTATGGTCGAAGAAGTTGGTGGCCTTGGTCCGGAAATGATCGGCATCAATCGTCCAGCCATTGAGCGGGATTGTCATACCGAACTGATATTCATTGTCTCGTTCTCCTCGCAACGGCAGGAAACCCAGATTGTTGTTCTGGGCAAACGTCAGCAGGGGGCCCGAAAGCGTCGTCAGCGGTGGCGCCTGATAGAACTGCCCATAAAAGCCGCGCAATATCCAACCGAGCTTCGGCAGCTGAAGCGTCGCGCCCAAACGCGGACTGGTGGCATTTTCAACGATGCCGCCGGAGAAATGCGTCTGTCGCACGCCAGCCATCACGGTCAGCCACTGCGTTGGCTTGACCGTATCCTCGACGTACGCGGCCACCAGAGCCCCCGATGGGTTCACAGCCTGGCTCACGGGCGCATTGCTGCCGTCATTGAAGAGCACGTCGAAGAACTCGCTGTCGTGCTGGCTGAACCCGAGGACGCCGACCTGCAGTTCATTGGGACCGGCATGGATACGCAAGCTTTCCTGGCCGCCCAGATAGGTCGAGGAGCGCTGATCAGTCGTGCTGATGGGAAAATCAGTGGGCGCGCCGTCCAGATCGGCGCGGTTATAGTGATACAGAAGTGCACTCGTCAGCACCGCATCGTCGCTGAGCTTGCGCACCCAAGAGGCGATGGCAAACGCATCGGCTTCGCGTTGCACATCATCGGCGATGTCACCTGGACTATTGGGAATGTTGTAATCGTCACGCCGGGCCGAAACCACCAAGCGTAACTGATCCTGCGGGCTGGCATTGAATATAAGGGTGGTGAAGCCGCCGTAGCCATCCTCCGAATCGTGAATGATCTGTGATACCGGCGTCTGGATGCCCAGATCACTGCGATTGCCATTCACGCTCGCATAGTAGGCGAAGCTTTCACTGTGACCGCCGAAGCTTGCGTAGTCGTTCGTCTGGCCATAGTTACCGCCGCTGACGATGAGCTCGCCTTCATCGTTGCGCTCAAAGCCCGTGCGCGGCACGACATTGAATACGCCGTAAGTACGATCGCCCTGGTCGGCCTCATAGCTGCCTCGCTGCACTTCGAGGTAATCGATGTCCTTCGGATCGATTTGGGGACCTAAATTGCTGGCAATGTTGGTGTTGGGAATCTCCACGCCATCGACCGCCCAGGTTGTCTGATGTCCACCGCGCACATGCAGCTGATCGTGTACAACATAAGCACCGGGGACGAAGTCCGTGATCATGGCCAGACTGTTGCTGCGATCTGCACCGGGCGTGCGCTCGATGTCCTCACGGTTCACGAGTGTGGTCGGAGTTGCTGAATTGATCGTGGTGGTGTCCCGTGGGGCGGTGACTGTTACGGTGCTCAGCGTCGGGCCGGCGAGGAGCTGAATGTGTGCCACGGGCGTAGCGCCTGATGTCACGGTGACGGTCTGCGCGCTCGGCGCGAAGTCACTCCATGAGGCGCTCAGTACGTAATTGCCTATTGGTACGGTCGAGAAGACGAATGTGCCTTGCGAGTCGCTCTTGGTGACCTGCGCCCAATCCGACGTCACGGATCGCAGCTGCACGTCGGCCTGCGCGATGGGGTGGTGCTGCGCATCGTGCACCACGCCACGCACCGCGCCGACATCGGCGGCGTAGAGCGGTGCCGCGACGAAACCCATCAGCCAAAAGACAAGATTCCGGAGCACCGGCATCACGTGTCGCGGAACCAACACCGCATGCAAACCAGCAAGATTGGCGATGGCGCGACGATCGCTCTGACGTGAACCCAACATGTGAGTCTCCCCATGAATGCAATCGAATAAGCCCACGCGCCCACGGGTGTCATGGGCCGTGGAGGCGTCTTATTGGCGCTCAAACCAATGAGCGCAACGGGGTCAGACTTCGAGAGGCGGGCCGCGCGGCGACTGTGCGCGCGGTGCGACTTGGAAAAAGACGACTTGCGGTGCCGCTAGCGCACAGGTCGCCGCGCGCGGGAGCCTCACTGTGAGAATAGCCGACGTGGCGGCGACGGCGAACGCCGGACTGGTGCCGTAGGGACAGGCGCCGTGGTCCTGACGGACCGGAGAGCCTCGGCCGCTCGCTGGCTGACTCTCGCCGCCGTGATGTGGCTCGGCCGCGCTCATTGCCATGTTCATGGACATGCCCGCGGGCATGTTCTTCGGCATGTCGACGAGGGCTGCTGGAACCGGCGCGTAGCCCTCGCACAGCACGAGCTGCACGGCCGGGCCAGCGCCGAACATCGGCATGAATCCGATCGGAATCAGCGAACGCAACAATAAGCCAGGCAGCACAAGCGCTACCCACAAGCTTGCGCGTCTGCGCCCCCATCGGATCACGTGCTCAAGCCTCCGCGCGGCTCAGGCATGACTGACCAACGCACATTACATGCCTGGCATCGTGCCGGCTGCATCGGGATTGCGCAGCTCAACCAGGGTGGTCAACGCCGGACTATCCGAAAAATTCAAAGTGACCGCCACGTGATCGCCAGGATGCAGTGAGCGCCTGGGCTGCTGCAGCATCAGGTGGTATCCCTCAGAGGCGAATTTCAAGGTCGCATGGGCAGGAATGGTCAGTTTATCCACCGGCGCCATGCGACTCGTGCCGTTCTGCACGCGCGTCTGGTGCAAGGACACCATTGCATAGTCGGCGCTTGACGCGCTTACCAAGCTCACAGCGTGATCGCTGGTATTGACGAGCGTGAGATAGCCGCCGGCCGGGATCTTGCCTGGTAGCCAGCGGATCCAGGCATCCTTGACCTCAATGGCCGCGGTAGCCGCATCCGCCAAGGCTAGGACTGAAGCCGTCAGGCAGCCGAGCGTGGCCACCCATATGACAAAGGTGGTAACGCCCCCGAAAGACGAAAGTTGAGCCGTACGGCCGAGTTCCGGCGCCAATGCGGCATTCGATCCGCGTAAAACGGTACGAGACATGGAAGACTCCTAAGAGTTCGCCACGCAGAACATGTCTGCATGACGGTGCGCGCACGCCACGGGCCTCCGGCATCAAGGCGCTAGGGCGAAGTGACCAGCAGACCTTCAGGATAAGAGCGGTGGTGCCCGCGAAAGCTGGCTTCGCGGCGGTCCGGAGGGCGCCGTGCACTGGGCATTGGGGCACTCGACGACCCGATCCTGCAGAAGAGGTGACGGCTGCTGCAGCGCCCAAGTCGAGGGCGCCGCCAGGGTCGCGGCAGCCGCGAACGGGCAGAGCGCCTCGGCGTGCGTGCTTCCGGATCGCGACGAGTCGCGCTCTGCCGCCGTAGTGGCGGACGACGCTGGCTGCAAGACCCTGGTACTGCACAGAACGAACGCTGCGCCCCGGGGTTCCTGCCCGGGCATCACCCCCGTCGGCAGCAACAACCGCAATACGAACAGCGGTAGCAGCCAAAGCATCCAGGATTCGGTGCGGCGACGACTCATGCAGCCCAATGCTAATGAATTCCTGAATCAAACGCACGAATTTGCCGCCAGCGAGTCGCTCGTGCTCTTATCTGACAGCAATCCGCCGGGCGCCGCTCGCTACGGCTCGAATAGGCACTGATGCGTATATCGTCGCCGGAGCGCATAGTGAAGTATCTGCGCAAAGTGCCGCGGCGCGCAGGCGGTTGCTATTCGGCCGGGCACAGAGCAACGAGCCAGTTATGCAATGGCCTCTCCGCCTAGCCGTGTGCATGTTCGGCGTGATGAGCGTGACGGGGTTCGGTGCCTTAGCGCAGCCATTTCCTCCGGCGCAGCTTGCGCCCGCAAGTGCGGCGAACTCGGCGCTCAGTGCGGCGCAGCTCGATCAGCTGACCGCACCCATTGCGCTGTATTCGGATCCGCTGATCGGGCAGATCCTAACGGCGGCGACCTATCCGCTCGAGGTGGTCGAGGCGCAGCGCTGGCTGCAGGACCCTGCCAATGCGGCGCTCGCGGGGGAGCAGCTGGCGGCGGCGCTGCAGCAGCAATCCTGGGATCTGAGCGTCAAGTCGCTGGTGCCCTTTCCGCAGATCTTGCAGATGATGGACAGCAATCTCGAATGGACCGAGCGAATCGGCGATGCCTTTCTCGCGCAACAGGACGCGGTCATGGACTCCATTCAGCGCCTGCGTAAGCGCGCAGCCGCCGCCGGCGCGCTGACTTCGACGCCGCAGCAGGCCGTCTCAACCGGGGATCAGGATATTCAGATTGAGCCGGCAAGTCCGGACATGGTCTACGTGCCTTATTACGATCCAAACGTGGTCTACGGGCCCTGGCTATGGCCCGACTATCCGCCGTTTTATTTCCTGCCGCCAGCGGGTCTGATCGTTGGCAGCGGCTTGTGGATCGGCTTTGGCATAGGGTTTCCAATCCTCGCGCCTTTCTGGAGATGGGACCATTGGGACTGGCGCCATCATCGACTCGACCTTGTCCCAGGACAGCTCGCCGGGCGAAGCGGCCCCTGGGAGCACGACCCGTCGCATCGTCACGGCGTCCCCTATCTCAACGAGTCGGTGGCCGCCCGCTTCCAGGCCCAATCGGAAGCCGCGCGGCGGGACGTGCGTGGCTTCCCGACGACCGGCGAGCGCGGCACGGCGGCGCCAGAGCGAGGAGCGGGCGAGGGCCCGCGAGAAGCGCCCGCAGGAATCGCGGCGCCGAGCGTTCGGGCAGCGCCGCCGAGCGTTCGGGCAGCACCGCCGGCGTTTGAATCATTCGGCGAGCGAGCGCAGGTGCGCAGCGAAGCGGCGCGCGGCGCTGCCAGTCGCTCAGCGCCCGCACCTCGTTCGGCACCGGCTACACACAGCGAAGGCACTCGAGGCGGTGGCGGTGGTGGCGTGCACCGCTAGCGGTGGTCGCGGCTTGTCGGACAGCCAATTCGCCAAAGAGGATACGATGTCACAGCAGATCGGACGTTGGCTCATTACCGTGATGGCCGTGGCGGCATCGATTGCAGCGGCAGCTACGAGCGTGATGCAGCGGCATTATGCCACGCCCGACGCCGCGGTCGAGGCACTCGTGCTAGCCAGTCGCGACAATGACAAGGCGGCGCTGCTGGCGATCTTCGGCGTCGATGGCAGCAAACTGATCCACTCCGGCGATCCCGTTGAAGACAGCCGCGGGCGCTCGCGTTTCCTCGCGGCCTTCGATGAAGCGCACAAGATCGAGCTTGAGGGTGAAGACAAGGCGACATTGATCGTGGGCACGACGCAGTGGCCGCTACCGATTCCGCTGATCCATGAAGCCGCGGGCTGGCGTTTCGACACCAAGGCCGGCGAAGAGGAGATTCTCAACCGCCGCATCGGTCGCAACGAGCTCAAGGTCATCGAGGTCTGCCGAGCCTACGTCGCAGCTCAGCGCGAATACGCGGCGCTTAAGATCGGCGGTCAAAGCGAGTTTGCGCGCCGATTTGTCAGCACCCCGGGGCAGCAGGACGGCTTGTATTGGTCGGTCAAGCCCGGCGATACGCAAAGTCCTCTCGGTCCGCTGGTGGCGCAGGCGCAAGCTAGCGGATACCCCGCTGGCAAGGTTAGGGCAGCGAATGCCAGACCGCGGCCCTACTATGGCTATTACTTCCGCGTACTGCTGGCGCAGGGTCCGCATGCCTCGGGAGGTGCAATGAGTTATCTCACCGAAGGACGCTTGACGCGCGGCTTCGCGCTGATCGCCTATCCGGCCACTTTCGGCAATTCCGGCGTCATGACTTTCATCGTCAATCAGAGTGGCATCGTCTTTGAACGGAATCTCGGACCGGGCACGGCGCGCCTCGCGCGACAAATCACTCAATACGATCCGGATTCGAGCTGGCACGCACCGTAGTCGGCGTACACAAGCCGGCAGGCCCTGTGCACAATGGCACGTGTACCCTGGCACTGGATGATTTACCCGCGCGCGGCCGACGCAGCGATGCTGTTACGGTACGCCGCCGGACCTGGGGGTGGCCAGACGGGAAAACACGGCTTGCATGCTCTTGACTCGCGCGAGATATGCCTGGACTTCGTGATCACCACATCGCTGGCCCTCGATCAGACGAAAACCTCGGCGCGCGTAGTCATCGCCGGCGCCGGCGCCGCACAGGTGAATCACCGCCGCCAGCTCCTGCTTGTGTTGAAGCGTAACGGAGCTGATGCGATGCCGCCCAAGGATGAGTGCAATACTCCGATCGAGGTAGGCCGAGGTGAGCTCGACAGCGTCACCGGGAATCACCCTGGCATAGAGGCTATTGAACCAGCAGGATCGCCAGTTGTTCCACGGGCCGTCTTCCACGACGGTGTGATCATGTATGCAATAACGCCTCGCTTCAGCGAACGTGCCGTCGGTAATCTGGTACATCCCGACAGCGCTCGACGCTGGCCGGTACATCTCGAACGGCTGTGTCGTCCATGACCAGCGCCAATAGGTGCGCACCACAGGGTTTCCAGAGCCCTCCACCTGCGCAATCGCTGCGAGAAGATCCGCGGTCATTACGCTTGTGGCGCTCTCTCGAAAGAGGGGCCCATATTGCGCCCAGGTTTCAGCGGGTGTCTTGTACAGTGCGCCGCTGACGGGGAACAACAGCTCCGATGGCTTGCGGAAGACTTGATAGATCCAGTTGATGCCGAGCGACAACGTTGCGACGATCGTCACGATGACAATGCTCTGCATGAGGGTCGATCGGCGCCGAAAGGCGCGCCACCAACGTCGTCTGATGCGGCCATTTGGCCAAATGCGCGACAGACGGAAACGACGCCTGCGCGTCCTTCCGCCTTCACGGGGCGGGCGTCTTGAGGCGGCTCGGCGCGGCATCAGGCAAGGAATATTCTGTCACACATCAGCGACAACGTTGCGCCAGAGATGCGCTGGGACCGATTGGCCTAAGCTCTCCCTTGCTAGATGGCGATCACGATACGCCATTGTAACCCGGCGAGATCATCTGACTGTGAATCAGTGTCATGAATGCGTCAAGGCGCCATTGACGCGCAGCCCCGCCTTGATTTCCAGCGGGTCGCGCAAGCCGTCTGCACCCCGGCCCACACCCGCCGACCGGGTCGGGTCCTTCGAGCAGATGTACGCCGCCAGAGCATAAGGCGTGTCGTTCGCAATCCGGATCGACTCTGCCCGGTCCTAATAAAGCAGAATGCATAAGCTCATCGTCTGGGGAAGCTGGCGGAAAGTGCTGAACCAGCTCGCCGCCAGACAGGCAACTTGTTCAGGAGCGCCGGGTTCCTCAAACAAATGGGTCGCCTCTGGAACGATGGTCACCGCACTTCACAGCGCAATTGAGCGAGGGCTTGTCGGTTCAGCGCCGCTGCGCCGGTGCTGGCTCCGAAGTAGCCTAGCGCCAGACAGCTTACGGTATGACGTGTACCGTGCTCGCCTGGGGTCCCAAATCCCCCATCTCCTCGGCAAAGCGCACGCTCATGCCCGTGGTCAATTGATCAAATGTTCGGCCGAGGACGCTGTGGGAATGGAAGTAGATGAGGCGACCCTCGTCGGTCTCGATGCGCCCGAAGTGACGTTTCGGGTCGAGCTCGCAAATGCGTCCGTGGAGCGGCTGGACATGAGTCTTCACGTCTAATCGCCGCTTCCTCTCGTAGTCTTCGAGTTTGCGGCGGGCCGCGCGGAAGGCATCGCGCAACGCGACATACGGGTCTGCGTGAGAGTGGTCTACGGGGTGCGTTCGCTGAATGGCGATTTCTTCATCGGGAACGGTGATGTCGATTCGGAACTGAAAGAGCGCGCCCTGATGACTGTGTTGAGATGGCGCCTCGACCACGACGTTGCAACGCATGATCTGCGCGCTGAACTTATCCAGCCGCGACGCGAATTGGCGAATCCGAGATTCAAGCGCGCTCGATGGTTCCATATGGCGGAAAGTGATCTGCAAAGGCAATTTCATGGTAGTCCATTCTCCTCAAAACCCCGATACTTTCAATCCCAACGCGCGCCGGTGCGTGGGCCTGAGAACATATGAATACACATCGCACCATAAAGACACAATGAGTAGTCGACGCAACTCGAAAGCCTGGCACTGATATGGAGCGACCTGTCCAATAGGCACTTATTCTCATGCTCGATGCCCGGCCAGGCGCGAGTGGTCAGCGATCGGGCGAGAGCTCTGCAAGAGGACTTCGTGGTTGGTGCCATAAGGGGTTGCCCTAATGAAGTGCCATCGCAATCCGAACGATAATCTTATGCGGCCCTGGATTTCGATGCTGCTTCCTACTGCAGAACGCCGCGTGATACATAAGCCTTTAGGACCGAAGAGGGTAAAGGATGAGGCATATCATGTTTGCGGTCGCCTCGCCGGGAGCCAGCGCACCAGGCGCGATCGGCAAGGTGATGCGGCTGACCTCGGCGTGGAATGCGGAACTAGAACTGTTTCACTGCGTCTACGATGCAGCGCTCATCGGTCCAGGAGGTTTTACAAGCGGCAGCAACGAAGCAGCGATCCGTACCTTCGTCGAGCAACGGCGCCGCCAACTCGAGCGCGTTGTGGAGGGCGTAGGCGGGCAGGGCGTCAAAATTCGCGCCAGTGTTCGCTGGGACCACCCGCCCCACGAGGGAATCGTTCGCCAAGTCCTCCGACACCGGCCGGATCTGCTGATCGTGCAGTCCACCCGCCGGGGCCGAGTTGGCCGCCTCTTCCCCACCTACACCGACTACAAGCTTATTGAAACCTGCCCCTGTCCGGTGCTGCTCATCAAGACGTCGCGTCCCTATACAAAGATCTGCGTAATCGCCGCGATCGATCCGTTGCACTCTCACGACAAAGCTGCGCAGCTCGATTTCTCGATATTGGAATCGGCTCGCGAGATCACCAGGGCATTATCGGGGACGCTGCATGTATACCATGGTCTGACCCCGTGGGTCGATGTTGCTCGCACCAGACGTGAGCTGCGGGCAATTCCAAGAATCCTGCAGGAAGACGCCGAAACTGCTTACCACGAAAGTGTTGCCGTGCAAGTCAGAAAGCTCGCTCGGCGCTACGATATTCGAGACAACCGTGTGCATATCATGGAGGGTCCCGTGACACAGTCACTGCCGGACTTTGCACGTATCCAGTCGGCCGATATTGTGGCGATGGGTGCCGTGTCGCGCTCACTATTCAACCGCATCTTGATCGGCCATACGGCGGAGCGCCTGCTCGATGCCCTGGATAGCGATGTCTTGGTCATCAAGCCGCGGGACTTTCGCGCTCCGGTGAGCACAAGATCGCTATCGGTTGCTCGGAGCAAACGCGCAAGGCGCGCCTGACTGTGAGTACGGAGCCATGACGAATGGAACTCGACCAGCGTGAGTCTGCTACGTAAGAGTGACGCCCTGATCGTCGTGGACGTACAGAGGGATTTCCTTCCGGATGGCGCTCTGGGCGTACCCGAGGGGGAGGCGGTCATTGAACCGCTCAACCGTTGCATCGTAGCATTCGAGCGTCATGGCTTGCCTATTTTCACGACACGTGATTGGCATCCGCCCGATCACTGTTCATTTCAGTCACAAGGAGGTCTTTGGCCTCCGCATTGTGTGGCCGGCACGCCCGGCGCGCAGTTCCCCGCGGGGCTGTCGTTGCCGCCGAGCGTGCGGATCATCTCCAAAGCCACGGCCGCTGAGGCTGACGCCTACTCGGGCTTCCAGGGTACAGACCTTGCCGCGCAACTGGCGGCTGCAGACTGCACTCGCGTAGTCATTGGTGGACTGGCAACCGATTACTGTGTGCGGGCGACCGCGTTGGATGCCCGTGCGGCGGGTCTGGAGGTCATTGTGCTCGAAGAGGGCACTCGGGCGGTCAATCTAAAGCCGGGAGACGGTCAGCGGGCACTTAAGGACATGCGCGACAGCGGCGTGCAACTGATCTCGGTCGAGCGGATGCTTGCTTGAGCTGACATGCCTGGCGCCGCTGCGCTGCTCAAGGGCCGTGGTGCCGCGACGCGCGTTACAGCGGTCCGATGTCGGCTGAGGCTACGCACTTTCGCCTATTCCGTCGCTGTCGTGCAGCGCGCACTGTTCTTCCGGGAGGCCTTGCAGCCAAAGCAAAGGAGTCAGCGATGAACACCGTAGGGCGCGCGCAGATCGGTCAGTGGTATCTGCGGCAGCATAAGGGTGAGGCCTTTCTCGTGACGGGCTATGACGATAGATCGCGGACCATCGAGATCCAGACCTTCGACGGTGATATCGACGAAATCGACCAGGAGGTTTGGACTACCTTGCCGCTTGAGTTCGCGGAGCCGCCTGAGGATTGGACGGGCCCTGTCGATGATGTGGAAGTCGACGATCTCGGCTGCACCGAGACCGCCATGACGGCTGCCGACTGGTCAGCACCGCTGCAGCCCCTTGCACCGCCATGCGAGGCTTGGGAAGAGACGACCGATGAGACCGAGCGCGATCTTGAGGGGGAAGGCGTGCCCGAAGAGGAGTTTGTATCCGATAATCCGGTCGCCAGTGCCCGCCTGCGCTGACGCGCCATTGCCCGCCTAGCGCCTAATAGCACGCGCACACAAGCGACGGGCTGGCGCCGCGCCATGAGCGCCAACCCGCCGCCACCGACGGTCTATGGGCGGACGACCAGCCGATCCTGCACGCTCGTCACACCCGGAGCCGCCCAGACCGCGGTTTCCACTTGGTCGCGTTCCTGCCAGGACTCCACTTCGCCTTCGAGCGTCACCGTCCCACCGGTCACTTGCACGCGGATCCTATCCGCATCGATCTGCGCGTGACGTCGAAATGCCTGCTCGATCCGAGTCTTGACATCCGATGTGGAAACGGGCGCCTTGACGGTGATCTCGTTGGCGATGCCCTTGACGCCTAGGATGTTGCGAACGGTCGTCTCGGCTGCTTGCCTTTGATACCAAAACCCCACTTCACCCGTCAGCGTGAGCCAGCCATCATGTACGGTGAGCTTGATATCCGCGCCAGGCACCGAGCTATTTAGGCCAAGCGCAGTCAATGCTGCCTCGGCAACCTCAGTATCACTGCACTCGCCACCCGTGAGCAGCTTGACATCGATTTCATTGGCAAGCGCCTTCACGCCACCGACCGACTGCGCGGCGTCCTGTGCCGCCCAGCGCTCGGCATAGGAACTCACGTGACCTGAAAGCGTCACAATGCCGTCCTTGACGGCGACGCCGATGTCACGCGCATCCAGCCGGGGATCCCATTCGAGTTCCTCTTCCACATCGTGCCTGAGATTGGTATCTGTCTTCATGACATGTCTCCACGTTCATCGGCCAAACCTGCAATGAAGTCTATGAGATTCCCCGTCGATCCGCATCCGTGACATTACCCATGCGTGGATCGCTGTTGCGGCAAATGCGCATGGCGCTCGCTCGGGCTCGAGTGCAAAATTCACAAGGTATGAGTCGGCTCAGGCCTTTATCAAGGCAGTTGTGCGCCGAGCGTGTTGCCAGGGGCCAAAGCAATGGATCTCAGCGAAGCCATCAGCGGTCGACGCTCGATACGCGAGTACACTGACGAAGCGCTCGACGAGCGGACCCTCCGCCGTCTGATCGATGCGGCCGTGCAGGCACCCAGCGCGGTCAATCAGCAGCCGTGCACATTCACGGTGGTGCGCGATCAGAAGGTGCTCGATCGAGTCTCGCGCGAGGCGAAGTCCCATATGCTCGCCAACATGCCCGCCGACGCGCATTCGGATCATTTCCGTGCGCTGCTCGGCGATCCGGCATTCCATATCTTTTACCACGCTCCGGTACTTATCTTGATATCCGCGCTCGCGCAAGGTCCCTGGACCATCGAGGATTGCGCCTTGGCCGCCGAGAATCTGATGCTGGCCGCGTACGGTGCCGGACTCGGCAGCTGTTGGATCGGCTTCGCGCAAACGTTCCTCAACACTCCGGCTGGAAAGTATGTGCTCGGGCTTCCGCCCGCTTGGGTGTCGGTTGCGCCCATCATCCTCGGGCATCCGAAGGCGCCGGCTGCACTCGTGCCGCGCAAGCAGCCCGAGATCCGCTGGGTTGGCTGAGAGTCTAATGGGGCGTCTGTCCAGCGTAGAGGCGAGCAAGTGAAGCACCTCATCGTCGTAGCTCATCCAGCGGCCGAAAGCTTTACGATGGGACTGGCACATGCTTATGCGGCTGAATTGGAAGCGCTCGGGCACCGCCAGAGCACCTACGATTTGTACCGCAGAGGTTTCAATCCGGTGCTGGACGCGCGCGAGCTTGTGCCAGTCAGCGCCGATCACCCCGCCAGCGTGGATGTGCTAGAAGCACAGGAACAGATTCGTGGTGCCGATGTCCTTACCGTTATCTACCCGCTCTGGTGGATGTCGATGCCGGCGATGATGAAAGGCTATGTGGATCGAGTCTTCGCACGTGGGTTCGCCTATCAAGCCCACAACGGCATGGTGCACGGGCTGTTGTCGGGAAAACAAGCGGTACTGATCACGACTTCAGGAGCACCACTGCCGTTTCTGGTCAAGAGCGGCAGTTGGAATGCCGTGCAGGTTCTGCAGGACACGCATGTCTTCCGGTCGGCCGGATTCGAGCTGCTCGAGCATCTACATTTCGACGAGGTCGTGCCCCAGCTCTCGCATGCCGTTGCAGCACACTATATGGCGCGCGTGCGGGCATGTGCACGGAAGTATTTTCCGGCCGACTGACGGCCGGTGCGAGCGCGAGTGGCGCATCGCCTGACTTGCCAAGCGGACCTTCGTAGCAATGAAGAACATGCCCTTGTCGAAGGTCTATCAGTTACTCGAACCGGGCCCGGTGGTCCTGCTGACCACCGCACGCAAGGGCCACGCCAATGTGATGACGCTGTCCTGGCATATGATGGGCGAGTTCGAGCCGCCACTGATCGCCTGTGTGGTTAGTGAAGCCGATTACAGCTTTGCGGCGTTGAGGGTCTCGGAGGAGTGCGTGATTGCAATTCCGGCGCTGGAACTGGCGCCCAAAGTCGTGAAAATCAGCAACTGCTCGGGCCGTGATGTACAGAAATTCGAGAAATTTGGGTTGACGGCTTTACCATCCTCACGCGTGGCGGCGCCACTGATTGCGGATTGCTTTGCTAATCTTGAATGCAAAGTGACCGATGACTGCCTCGTGAAGAAATACAACCTGTTTGTGCTTGAGGTCATCAAGGCGTGGATCGAACCGGCGCGACGGGCTAGCAAGACTATCCATCATCAAGGATACGGCCGGTTCGTTGTAGATGGCGAGACGATCACCCTGAAGTCGAGGATGCGATGATCGGCAGGTACTCTGGAGCGGCCTCACCGCATAGCAAGCTGATCTGGCGCGCATTCAACGGGAGATCTCATGCAATATTGCCTTGGCGGCCTCGATGAGCCGCTGTGCGTGACATATCGCTTCGGTGAGATCGGCCCCATGATTCCGCTTACCTCCGCGCTGCTGACCGATCTCTATGAACTCGCGATGGCGCATGCCTATTATCAACTCGGCATGCAGGAAACGGCGGTGTTCGAGTTATTCGCGCGCCGGCTGCCGCCCGAGCGCCGCTTCCTGATCGCCGCGGGCCTGGCACAGATCGTGGAGTATCTGGAGGGGCTGCGCTTCGGTGGCGACGATCTCAGCTACCTCAAGGAGTCGCAGAGCTTTCCGGACGATTTTCTGGACCATCTGGCCAAGCTACGCTTCACCGGCTCTCTGTACGCCATGCAAGAGGGCACTCCATTCTTCGCGGATGAACCGATCCTGCGCGTCACCGCACCGATGCTAGAGGCGCAGCTGATCGAAAGCCGCATCCTCAATCTTGCGCATTTTCAAACCGTGATCGCGAGTAAGGCAGCGCGCTACATGCTCGCGGCCGGCGGACGGCGCCTTGTCGACTTCGGCATGCGACGCGCCCACGGCGCCGAGGCCGCCCTACTCGCGGCACGTGCCGCCTATCTGGTTGGCTTCGATGCTACTGCTACCGTGGAAGCGGGCCGACTGTTCGGGATTCCACTGTCCGGAACCATGGCGCATTCGTTCATAGAGGCGCACGACCACGAGGAGCAGGCGCTGCGTAACTTCCTCGCCGTACGGCCTGGCGATACAACGGTGCTGATCGACACCTATGATACCGAGAGAGCGGCTCGACGCGTGGTGACGCTGGTTCACGAGCGCGAAGCCGGGACGCGCCCCGGGCGTATCGTGGGCGTGCGCATCGACAGTGGTGATCTGGCCGCTCAGGCCCGGGCAGTGCGGCGGATCTTCGACTCGGCAGATTGCCGGGACCTTCAGATCATACTGAGCGGCGGCCTGGATGAGCACCGCATCGAGCGCATGCTTGCGGCCGGCACACCGGTTGACGCTTTCGGCATCGGTACGAATCTCGATGTTTCGACCGACGCGCCGGCGCTCGACATGGCCTATAAGCTGCAACAATACGCCGGGCGCGCACGGCGCAAGCGCTCGCCTGGGAAGGCGACCTGGCCGGGTTGTAAGCAGGTATTTCGCGCGTACGATGCAGGCAGCGCACCGATCGGCGACTGCATTGCACTGGTCGATGAGCCGATAGCGGGCACACCGCTGTTGCGCGAGATCATGCGCGCGGGGCGCCGCGTGACCGATCTTCCACAGCTGCCTCGCATCCGCGACTATTGCCGCGCGCAACTGAGCACCTTGCCGCCACCGCTGCGATTGCTCGAGGAGGTCGACGACGCAGAGTCACTCTACCGTGTGCGCCTCTCGAGCGGCATTCGCAACCTGGCGAACTCCGTCGACGCATTTGAAGAGTAAAGGCCTGGTGCAGGCAGTTCCGCCCAGCAGAAGCTCGCACGCTGCGAGCGGCGCGGGGTGGGTTACACCCGCATCTTGCGAGAGGTCATACATGGCAAGTTAGGGACTGCGCTGCTGGCGCGTCATAAAGACAAGGTAAATGCCGAGAGCCAGCGAGATGGCGGCATAGAGATAAAACAAGCGCTCGTAGCGAAGCCCCGCAATGAAGACCGCAGATATTCCTTCGGCCGACAGAAACAGGAACAGCAGGCCTTTGATCAGCATTATCCAACCGACGAGCGTGACGACGAGCGCAAGCGCGCCGCCTGACCAGACGTTGTGGCTAAGGATCATCGCCAAGCCGGCGAGCACTAAGATCACGCTGACGATGAAAAGCAGCGGCGCATCATGAACGAGCCCCGTAACGGTCTGCACGGTCGCTTTTTTGTGTGTAAGCATTGCTAGCGAAATGAAAACGCAGTAGAGGCCAATGAGCCTGCCAAGGAATGCTGTAGGTCGCGACATCATGTTGCCCCAAAGACTGCTGCTATTTTACGCTCGGGCTGCATATGCTCGCTATGGATTGCCAATCCGCAGGGCCTCAATCCAGCGCGGGTGAGTTATCCGCCCGGTTCGCGCATTCAAAAATGACCGCGGTACCGCCACCGCTCGGCGGTGCGATTGAGAGCCGGGCGCCCATGGCGGCAGCGCGGTCCCGCATCGTCTTAAAGCCCAACCCAGTGACCGGCGGCGCATCTGCGAGAAGACCCCGACCATCATCAAGAACGCTCAAGCGCACGGTGTCAGGATCGACACTGAGCTCGACCTGCACGTGCCGCGCGCCAGCATGTTTGATTGCGTTATTGAGGGCCTCTTGCGCAACCCGATACAGGTGATTCTGGGTTTCAATGGTGATCGTAAGGTCCGCAGAGCATTGTTCCTTGAGATTGATCTTGGCACCGCAGCCCTCGATCGCCCGCAGATTTATCAGTTCGCGCAGCGCCTCGATGAGGCCGTTTCTGGCGTCGCTGACGGGGGCCAGCCCGTGCGCGATTTCGCGGCAGCTCCGTACGGCACTGGCAGCAATCTGCGCCAGGCGCCGCAGCTTCTGCCTCAACTCGGGCCCGCTCGACTCAGACCCCTGGGCCAGGCTGTGCGCTAGCAGTGACAGCCCGGCCAGCTCCTGACCGAGTCCATCGTGCAATTCATGCCCGAGGCGGCGCTGCTCACGCTCTCCTGCCGACCGCACCGCCTTTTCGAGTCGGCGCTTGGCGGTGACATCGATACCCACCCCCCACACGTGCCAGCCGGCGATGGGTATGGCGGCACCGACATTGATCCATTCCACCGTACAAATGGACCCGTCCTTGCAGCGCATATCCCAACCCTGGTCGCGATAGGCCCAATGCACGTTTCGGCGCGCATGTGACAGCACCCGTGACCGATATTTCGGATCCGGGTAGAGGATCTCGAGGGCTTTGGGGTTCCCAATCATCTCCTGCGCGTTGTAGCCAGTGACCCGTTCGCACTCCTTATTCCAGGCAACGAGCAGATTCTGCTCGTCGAAGGCATCCATTAGCACGGGCATGCCTTCCACTACCGCGCGCAGTCGTTGTTCGCTCTGGCGCAGCGCCTCCTCTGCGCGCCGTCGGTCCGTCACATCCCGGGCGTTCAGGACAATGCCGCGAACGGCAGGGTCGTCCAGCAAGTTCGAGGCTGTGACGTGTAACCACCGCCAACTGCCATCCTCATGGCGCTTGCGGATTTCGATATCCCGCTCTCGGCCAACGGCTGGATCTTTGACGAGCTTTTCGAAGACCTCTTGGGCGAGCGGCAAGTCGTCCGGATGCATGTTGTCATAGATCGTGATCACGGGACGCGGCGTTCGACGCGGTCCGAGGATATGCTCCACCGCCGCGCTCTCGAAGGTCAGCGTACCGTCGGCGGCACTAATGAGCACCATGTCCCTTGAATGCATGGATATGGCGCGGAAGCGCTCCTCGCTCGTGCGAAGCGCATGCTCTGCTTCAACGAGCGTCGTGACGTCTTCGCCCAGACCGAGGATGGACTCGACCGTGCCGTCGGCGGCGCGCAAGGGCCGCAGGTGCAGGGAGAAGTAGCGCGTGCGGCAGCCCATTGTGAGGGCGATGCGGGGCAGATCAACTGCAGCTCGCTCGCCGCGGAACAGCGCGTCGTGCAGCGCGCGCCGGGCGTGAGACTCAGGGAAAAGGTCGTACCAGCTGCGACCGACAATTTGCTCAGGCTGAACGCCAAATTCTTTGATGGCTGCCTGGCTGATCCATCGAATCCTGAGTTCTCGCTCGAGAATGAGCATTGGAATCGGCGGCTCGATGGCCGCGAGCCCGTAGCTTAAAGATCCCGCCGTGGATTGGCCGTCGAATGGTGTCACGTGCGCGCCGCAAATAGAGACGGATCATTGTGATCCGCCGCAAGCGAGAGCGCCACTATGGGCGCAAAATCGCTATCGGGACGTGGCGCAGACGTGGGCACATAGGCCCTTCGCGGATATCGAGTTAAAGTCAGGATAAAGTCGGCGTCTCGCTTGAACGCACCCGCGGTTAGGGTGACTACATCCTCCATAAGAACTGGAATGGGAGTGTAGACGCCTCGAACTTTGCAGCGACCGTTTTGCTGTGTAAGTTTGGACGGCTTTCGCTCGATCTGCTCTGATAAGCTTCGACTGCTCGTTGCGTATCCGGCGACCCAGCGGTCCAAGCTTAAGCTCAGTGCGCCGTTTGTCGATCCGAGTCACCCGCGGCCATTCGGCCTCGTCTCCATCGCGTTTAGCCCTGACCAGAGTCTATTGTTGACCGCCTACTACACGCCGCCGCGACCGCCATGGGGGAACCCGATTGTCGCGTATCGATTTTCTGATGGCTCGATAGCATGGAAGTACGAACAGCAGCCAACGCTCGGTCTGCCGCTGTCCACGAGATGCGAGGTATGTCATGCAAGTGCTTACCCTGTGCCCTTTACCCCACGCTGCTGCTGACTTAGCGCGACACCCCCCAGAATCAACCCAGCGGAAACCGCCATGCTAGCGGTGAGCGGCTCGGCTAGTGCCAGCCATGCCCATAGGACGGCAAACAGCGGTATCAGATAGGTAACCATCGCAGCGCGCGGCCCCCCGATCCGGTTGATCAGGCGGTAATACAGCACGAACGCGATACCCGTGCACAGTACACCGAGCAGTACCGCGCTCACCCACGACTTAGTTGGAATCGGGTGGTGCGGCCAGGCCCAGATTGCAAACGGCGCCAGTACCAGGCTCGCACCAAGCAGTGTCGCCGCAGCTACGGCGCTCGCCGGAATACCAGCAAGATGTCGACGGATGAGATTTACGCCGAAACCGTAGAACAATGCGGCAGAGGTCCCCGCCACCGCGGCGGACCAAACGCTACCGCCCGTCGTCTTGCCGCTTGCGAGTACCACCACCCCAACGAAGCCAGCCAGCGTACCCATCGTTTGACGAGGCGCGATCCGCTCGCCATAGAAAACGAAAGCGACCAACACCGTGAACATGACCGTCATCGCATTGCAGATGGCGCCAATGCCCGCGGGCGCGCGCTCCGCACCCCAAGCGAAGAGCACGAAAGGAATTGCAGAGTTGATCGCTCCAATCCCCGCGAGGCGCCACCTCAAGGGTGTGGTAAAGCGTGTGCGCTCCCGCCACAGAAACGGCAACAAAATGAGTGCACCCAGCGTCAGACGGACCTCGACCAGGGCGAATGGCCCAAAGTCCGCAGCCCCTATGCGCATGAACAGGAAGGAACCACCCCAAATTGCACCGAGCAACGTCAATTCCATGGGGGTCTTCCAGACCGATCCGTCGCCACGGTCGGTAGCCCGATAGCCAGCTGGCGCGGGTTGGATTTTCTTGGCCGCGTTATCAGCGTCCATATAACTCGCTCAATTGTCCGTCAACAAAGGAGGCCGCGGGGTCGAGAACTCCACGACCGTACTCGTTGCTCGAATTTAGAGGAATCTCGGCTGTCTGGGCCATCCGCTTCTTGCGGTCACATATTCTACACGGGCACATGTCCGATTCGACTTCGACCCCGTGCGCTATTCATGGGGCTGTAATACCAAAGCGTTCTGCACTGGTCGAACTACTGATCACTCTCGGTGAGAGCACGCATCCACTCGGCAAGCGCTTGTGCCAGCTCAGCTCTGATCTGCGCATCGGTCACACCGGCATGTGCTCGAACATGGTACGAGTGGTTGGCGCCCCGGAACAGTCGTAAAGTCGCGCGCGAGCCCAGCCGCTCTATCAGTGTTTGTAACAGCGACAGATCCGCCAGTTCGTCCCGCGTGCCCTGCAGAAACAGCATCGGAATATCTACCTGAAACAGGTGCTGACCTCGCGTCTCTGATGGCCGTCCGGCGGGATGGAGCGGAAACCCCAGGAAGCCCAGGCCACGGACCCCGGGCAACGGCGATGCCGCCTGGGCCTGTGAAGTCATTCGACCGCCGAAGGACTTGCCGCCCGCGAAGCGGGGCAAGTCGCGCGCAAATTCGGCGACCGTCATGACCGCAGCGTGCACCGTGGAGTGACAGAGCTCAGCGGGATCCGGTCGCCTGCTGCCCCGTTCAACGTAGGGAAATTGATATCGCAGCGTTGCAATATCTCGTGCAACAAGCTCAGCGGCCATGGACGTCATGAATGGATGGTCCATGCCTGCCCCCGCGCCATGCGCAAAGACGTAGCAGGCCAGGGGGCGCGCTGGGACTTGCCAGAGTGCAGAGACGCGGGTGGCGTCGTTGACTTGGATCTGCAGCGGCCGAGTAACGGCGGAGTTCATCGGCCGCTCATGGTAGCAGGGCAGGGGTTACACATTTATTCGTCCGACACGGCGCGCCCACCCAAACGCGATACAGCCGTGATCGGCGCGCTCGGTTCGCCGTGCCGCTCCAGACCGGCAGCGACTATCCGCGGCCCTTCCACGCGCCCTGCAGCGATCAATCCTCACGGCGGCTGGCGTGCCACGCGGGTCTGACCGTGTTCGGCGTTAACTTGCCCGACATCGAGGGCCGAGCCTCGCTGCGACCTGTCAACTAAGTTAGCTCAGAGCGCCACGCGACTTCGCATAATGTATAACGTGCAACAAACGAATCGCCCCAGCAGCACGGCCTAATGCGGCTGCAGGGAAGAGAGCGCTAAGAGCGGCAGAAGACGAGGGCGGTTACTCCTCCTCCTCTTCCTCCTGATCCCTACGCGGCGGCCGAGGGTCAAAATACCTCGCTGTCATCCCTGCAATTTCTTGCCCCACCAAGTTGTCCGCGACCTCCACACCCTCGCCAATGGATCTCGCCCAGCCACCGAACTGCGCAATTCGCTCGCGGGTTGCCCATCGATTGGATCGCACATAGTCGTCGACCTGAAACACTTCAAACCGATACACCTTAGCCATAACCCCTCCTACCTCCCACAACAACGCTTGAATTTTAGACTGGAGCCGCAAGGGCAGGGCGCATTTCGCGCCGGCGACACGCCTCCCGCCGAAGACGACCTCAGCGCCACCCCCGGCGCACGCCAATACCCATCGAGGGCCTCCACCACCAAAGCATTCAGCGAAAGCCCGAGCTTCGAGGCGCGGGCCTGCGCCCGCTCCCGCAACGAGTCAGGCAACCGCAGTGGAAATATCGCGCGTTGAGGCGGCACCGACCCAGTGTAATGGTGATATCGGTTTGACATCCAGCCACGTGCATTTACCACCCAAGTTACCCACTGCGCGAAACTAGGCGCGCGCTGCGCGCGCCGCCTGCAGCGACGCATCGCGAGTGCATAGAGCAGACGGCCTTCGGCCTGGCACGTCCCCGTAGCTTCGAGGCGGGCCACCCCTGGGCCCGCTCATCGCGCGCCAACTGCGCACCTATCTGCATCACGATCCCAATAGGCGCGTAGCTGGCCAATCGAGTCATCCTACT
>Ga0209415_10001852_pt1 | contig 39954 bp, 37 predicted proteins | sample PeaSoiSIISIP2007_FD_187696 | JGI IMG/M metagenome (GOLD analysis project Ga0209415, IMG submission 187696) | Peat soil microbial communities from Weissenstadt, Germany - SII-SIP-2007 (SPAdes) (version 2) | ecosystem: Environmental > Terrestrial > Soil > Wetlands > Peat | place: Germany...
CAGTGATCAGGTTGCCGAGATCCGCAAAAACTTCATGAAAAAGCTGATCCATCAACTTAAAGCGTCGGAATATTACGTTCAAACCAATAATATCAGCGGGGGAGGCCAAGATGATTAATCGTCTGGTGATGTTCTTTGTCAATTTGATGAACAAATATCTGCCGGAACCGTTCACGGTGGCCTGGCTGATTACGTTGGTCGTGGTGGTCCTGACATTCGCTTTCACCGGGGCCTCTCCAGGGCAGGTGATCACCTATTGGGGCAACGGATTCTATGATCTCCTCTCTTTCGCCATGCAGATGAGCCTGGTGCTGGTGACGGGCTACGCCCTTGCCGACGCCGCGTCCGTCCAGAGCGCCATGCGGGCCTTCGTCCGCATTCCGAAAACACCGAAACAGACGATCTTTTTCGTCGCCCTCGCTTCGATCGGCTTGTGCTATTTGAATTGGGGCCTGTGCATCATCGCCGGCGCTTTTCTGGCGCGTGAAGCCGCCAAGGCGCATCCCGACGTCGATATTCGTCTCATGGTCGCTGCCGGATTTTCGGGAATTATCGTCACCCATGGCGGTTTGTCGGCGTCCGTGCCTCTGTTGATCAACACCAAAGGCCATTTCCTGGAAAAGGAAATCGGGCTGATTCCGCTCGATCAGACCATCTTCGCGCCGCAGGCGATTGTCATCACCGTTCTTCTGATCATCTGTATTCCTCTGGCCTGCCTCCTGATGTTCCCTAAGAAGGAGAATACGGTTCTCGTCGATCCAAGCGTGTTTGATGAGGCGCCTCCCTCGGTCATCGCCACGCCTAAGAAAAACATGGTGTTGGCCGATCGGCTTGAACAAAGCAAAATCCTCAATTATCTGCTGGGACTCGCCGGCCTGGCTTATCTCGTTCGGACGTGGGTCTTACAAGGCTTCGTTTTCAACCTGAACATCCTGATCTTTCTCTTTCTGATCGTCGGTATCGTGGCCCATGGCACGCTCGCCGCTTATGCGCGGTCGGTGGTGCGGGGGGCGACAACCTGCGGCGGCATTATCCTGCAGTATCCCTTCTATGCGGGGATCATGGGGATCATGAAGGGCAGCGGCTTGGTCTTTGTGATCTCGGACGCTTTATTGAAAATTTCGAACGCCCATACCTTCGAATTGGCCTGCTATCTCTCGTCCATGATCATCAGCATCTTCGTACCGTCCGCTGGCGGTCACTGGGCTGTGCAGGCGCCGTTCATGCTGCCCGCGGCGCACACGCTGGGGGTGGAGACGTGGAAGGTCGCCATGGGGGTGGCCTGGGGCGAAAGCGTCTGGAATATCGTGACTCCCTTCTGGGCGTTGCCGGTTCTGGCCATTACCAAAACCAGTCTCAGGGATCTGATCGGGTTCACGGTCTTCTTGTGGATCATCGGCAACATCATCGTCATACCCTGCATCCTGCTGATCGGGAACTAACCAGGATTCCGGGGCGGACGGAATGGATATCGGAAGCGGCCCCTTGCTGATGCCGGGGCCGCTTCAACGCGAGGCTAGTTGGAAAGAATTGCCGCGTTGGTCAACCTCGCCGAGATGTCATGTTCGAGATTGCGGATCCAGAAATTGTAGTGGTCGTGGATGGTGCCGTTCTCGGCGTTCATCCCGACACTGTTCTGGTAGACGATCCGCCAGGACTTCTGGTCGAAATAGATGTCGGCGGTTGCCGCAAGTTTTCCCTGGATCTGGTTGGCGACGAGATGACCGGTTTCCACATGCTGGAACTTCCAACCACGGGTCTGCCCAGCCTCGACGATCAACCTCTCGATCTTGTCCAGCGGCATGGACTGCACTGCGGTCGGCACGGGATCATCCACGTTGTACACGGGCTCATGTTTATACGCGCAGGCGCCCAGAATCAGTGAAAGGCACACTATAGCTATTCGTTTCATTGGTGGTTTTCCCCTTTTGATTGCCCCTGAATCCTATATCAAAGCGCTGTTTTCGCAAGGCGGTTGCGTTTGTGGGCGACAGCGGCGAGGTGCAATATGCCGATGCCGAGGGTGCAAATCTCCGCAAATCCGAAGTACACTCCATCGCACTCGAGGAACGCCTTCGCCATGGCGTTTTTTCGAAATTCGGCGCCTGGACATCCCTGCGACGCATGAGGAATGGGGGCGGATCGAGAAAAGGAGAACCGATGGCATCGCCTGCCGCCCCATCGAGCTTTGATGTCGCTTACTGGTTCATTGATCGCGCCTTGGACGACGATGAATATCTTCAACCGCAGAAGCTGCATCGTCTGATGTTTCTGGCGCAGGCCTATTTCGCCGTGGCCTACAACGGGCGCAAGCTGATGCCGGCGATCTTCGTGGCCGATGAATTCGGGCCGATCGAACCCAATGTGTTTCGCGCCTGCGCCATTCAGCGGCCGCCCATCGAAGCGAAGGCGCTCCCCGAGATCGTCACCCACTTTCTGGAGGGGATCTGGCGGCGTTTCGGCAATCATTCGGCGGAATTCCTCAGCCGGCAAGTCAACGCGCATCCCCCTTACGGCGCTGCCTTGGCGTTGGGTGTCGGGTCCGAGATCACCTTGAAGATGATGGTCGCATTTTATGGCAAGAAGATGCCGACGATGCCCGAGGAAACCGCTGCCGACATGGTCGCGCCCCCCCCTGTCGATCAGATTCTGCGTCCGCGGTTGATGCGGTCGCAAAACGGTTCGCCGGTTTCGGTCCAGAAGTGGATGCCGCCGGTCAAGACATCGCCCAAGAAATCATAGGGCGATCGCCCGATTGCCCTGACAAGACCCATGGCCCGAAAATCGCTTGCTCCGATCGCGATAGCTGGCTAGCGTTCGGCCCATGGCTGGTCCGTCACCTGAACAACGCGCTGATTATCTGGTTCGCAAGCTCGAAAGCCTCATTCGTGAAGGCAAGACCGAGCGTGGCATGTCGTTCAAGACATGGCAGGCCTTGGCCCGCGCCGAATTGTTCAACGCCTTTACCGATTTCGAGCGGCAATTGGAACGGAGCCGTCACGATGCAACCGGCAAGAGACTGATTCTTCTTGGTGTTTCGACGGTGGTCACCATTGGTTTTTGGGGGACGGCGCTGACCGTCGATCGCCACTATGGGACCATGGCGGCGCAGATCTTTACCGGCGCTGGGTTTGTGGCGCTCTGCGTGTTGGGCGAAATCGCCTTTCGCCGGATGGCGACCCGCTATCGGACGGTGGCGCGGGAAAAGCGCTTCGAGCGGATCGAGGATTTCGACAAGCAGTTGAAACGTCTCGAAGCCGAAATCTGGCTGAAGCTGAAAAGAGCGAAGGAACAGGCGGAGGCCGAGGAGTAAAGCATTTCGCGATTTGATTGGATTTCTTTGCTCCGTCATTGCCGGACTTGATTCGGCAATCCATGGACCCCCGGATCAAGTCCGGGGGTGACAAAAACGGGGCGTGACTCAACTCGATCGCAAATTGCTTTAGCCGCCTATTCCTTGTTTTTTTCTCCAGCCTGTTCCTTTTCCGTCTTCTTTTTCATGAAATTGATCATCTCGGCGCAAGGGTCATCGTCACTGGCGCGTGGGGTGAACCAGATGGCGTCGAAGGGGAGTTCCGGCGCGCCAAAGGCTTCGCCATAGGCGGCGGGATCGGTTTGCTCGTCGGCGACTTCGACGAAGGCGAGGGAAAAGATAGTGCGGCGCGGCGCCAGAGCCGCCAGTTGCATCGGTACGCCGCGGTCGGTGCGCGTGTGACCGGCGCCGGCGATCAAGAGGCCGCCGTTCGGCGTGTCGTCCGCCATCGCATGGGCCATCGCCGCGTCGCGGGCGCGTTGCACATCGACCATCGGCGCAATCGCCCGTTCGGGGAGCTGTCGGCAGTGGGATTGTCGGATTTCCTCGGCCATGGCCGTGACCAAGGCCGGGGCGAGGGCTTGGTCCAAGCGGTAGAACCGTTGCGTTTCGACGGGAAGCGGTTGTCCTCGGACGATCGTTCGCAGGGTCCCTTGGGGCAGATTGGCGGCGCGCAGGGGCAAGTTCGCTTGGATCGCCACGGCGAACAGCGGTTGGTAGAAGAGCCAATCCGGCCAATTGCCATGCTGCCAATCAAGGGCCTCGGCCAATCCGGCCACATCGCCGGGATGGTCTTGTAAATGCCGCTGCAAAGCCGGCGCTTGCTCAGGCGAGATCATTTCGAAGGCGACCACGGGGCGTCGGCCCGCCGCGACGATTTGGGTGAGCGCCCAAGTTTGCAGCCGGTGGTGATCGGGATTGTCGTGCCGTTCCCCCAATAGCACGAAGTCCGCCTCGCTCAGATGTGTGGCGAGGTCCGTCTCGTCGACGAAGCGCCCAGGCCCGGTGAGCCAAATGCGGCCGACCAGGGGATGGTTTTGAGCGAGCGGCGCTCTCCAGGGAGAGCTGGCGGTGTCGGCGCAGGCCGGCAAGACGATGATCAACAAAAGGGCGGCGAAAAGGCGGTGCATGGGACCTCGCGGAACATTCCTTTCGTCCCAACCATATTCAGGGTCGGGGCCGGGAACGCTCCAGCACTATCACATCGCCTATTCCCGATCGACCGCGTCGTGCTGTCGAAACCGCGAGAGCGTTAGAAAGACACGGGTTAGGCGGCCGCTTGGGCTTGCGGAGTCAGGCGCTGCGCGATCATGCGCAAGCTCGTCTTGATCTCCGGGCATTGGTCGATCAGCCGGTGCACCAAATGATGGACTTCGTTCCGGTCGATGCGGTGACCTTCGATTTCCGCCATGAGGATGGCGCAAAGTCTTTCCACGTCCGCTTGATATTTGATCACGGCTGCCTCCGTCGTCTGGGTTGAATAATGCTTTGATGGTTTTCCCTTAAAGGGCGTCGCAGTTGTCGCATAAGAGGCGGGGAAAATGTGTGAAGCTCTCTTGAAGAGTTTGGGTCACTTTATCTACCAATGTTTCAGAGATGACGGCCAGTCGGGTGATAGGAGTTGCACTCGGCAGGACAGAGCGGCACAGTCCCGCCAAACGCCGTTCCTGAGGAGTGCGATAAGGCCATGCCGTTTTTTCGTTTTCTCGTTCTGCTGTTCGTCTTGCTGCCATTGTCCGTCTCGGCAGCGGACAACGCGCGTCTGATCATCAAGACTGTCGATGGCCGATCGCTGCCGTTTAACGTCGAATTGGCGCAAACCTCCGAAGAAATGGAGCGTGGCTTGATGAACAGGGCGAGTTTGCCGGCCGATAGCGGCATGCTGTTCAATTTTGGCATGGACCGGCCGGTGGCCATGTGGATGAAGAATACGTTGATTCCCCTCGATATGCTTTTTATCGGCGCGGAGGGAACGATCGCCGGTATTGCCGAACGGACGGTGCCTTTATCGTTGGAGGTCATTCCCTCACCGGGGTCGGTGCGGGCGGTGTTGGAGTTGAACGGCGGAACGTCGGATCGGTTACGGATTAAGATCGGCGACCAAGTGAGTCATTCGATATTCAACCATTAAGCGCCCTCTCGGCATCGAATTTAGGATCCGCGATTTTTCTGCGGCAATCGGGACAGAGCCCTTCCACTTCGATGGTGCGGCGGGACACGCTGAAGCCCAGGGCGTCGGCGGCCTTCTGCAAGGCATTGTCGAGAGCGGGGTCATCAAGCATTTCAGCCGCGCGGCCACAGTCGGTGCAGATCAGGAAATGCGCCGAATGAGAGGAATCGGGCCGCGGGCAGCCAACAAAGGCGTTGAGCCGTTCCAGGCGATGGACCAGGCCTTGGTCAATCAGAAAGTCCAAGGCGCGATAGACCGTCGGCGGTGCGGCGGCATGGCCTTCGGTCTTCAGGGTATCGAGCAAGGCATAGGCACCCACCGGTTCATGGCTGGTCCACACCAGTTCGAGGACTCGGCGCCGCAGGGCGGTGAATCTGGCGCCGTGCCGTTCACAATGGGATGTCGCCACATCGAGGGCATTGCGCACGCAATCGTCATGATCGTGAGCCGGAGGCGGAAAATGGTCGATGTCATGATGCATGGCGAATCGATCCCAACAATTTCCAAAATGTTATAGTATTACGGCAACAGAAGTCCAAGGGAGTCGGGGGGAGCTGGTGTGACCAGGATGATCTTGCGGCATTGACAAGCGACCCGGCACCGGGTCATCAAGGATGGTCGTACTTCGCTCTTTGAAAAAAGGTTCCGACGTGATCGATCCCACTGCGGCGCTGGCCGCCATTAAATTCAATTCCCATGGTCTGGTTCCCGCCATCGCGCAGCAGCATGACAGCGGGGAAGTGTTGATGATGGCCTGGATGAATCGCGAGGCGGTCGAAGAGACCTTGCTGAGCGGGCATGTCTGCTATTTTTCCCGGTCCCGAAACGTTTTGTGGCGCAAAGGCGAGACCTCGGGGCAGCAACAACGGCTGGTGTCGTTTCTGATCGATTGTGACGGCGACACTCTTCTGCTGAAGGTCGACCAAAAGGGTGTCGCCTGTCACACCGGCCATCGCGACTGTTTTTTCACCGAGGTCGGCCCGAAGGGATTGACCGAGATTTCTCCGGTTCTCGTTTCTCCGACGGAGCTTTACGGCCAATGAGCGACGATTTGCTGGCGGCAGCCCATGCGGCTCTGCCGATTACCATTCTGACCGGATTTTTGGGCAGCGGGAAAACGACCTTGCTCAATCATCTTCTGCATCAGCCGTTGCTCAAGGATTGCGCCGTGCTGATCAACGAGTTCGGCGAAGTGGCAATCGACCATCTGCTGGTTCGGCATCTCTCGGAAGAGGTGGTTTTGCTGGACAGTGGCTGTTTGTGCTGCACGGTGCGGGGCGATCTGGTGACCGCCCTCGGCGATCTGTTCCTGAAGCGGGTGAAGGGAGAGATCCCCGAGTTCCAGCGTGTGCTCATCGAAACCACCGGCCTGGCCGATCCGGCGCCGATTCTCCACACCTTGATGAGCGACCCGCTGATTGGCGCGCGTTATCGTCTGGATGGCGTCGTCTGCACGATCGACGCGGTGAATGGAAGCAAGACTCTGGACCGCAGTCGCGAATCCGTCAAACAGGCGGCGATGGCCGATCGGCTGTTGCTGACCAAGCAGGATCTCGCCGATCCGATCGCGGTCGAGGTTTTACGCGCTCGTCTGGCCGAACTCAATCCGGCGGCCAGCCTGTTGACGGTCAGCCATGGAAAGGTCGATCCGGAAGCTATTCTGGATTGCGGTCTGTTCACCGGCAAGGATCGGATCCCCGATGTCGCGCGTTGGCTGAACGACGAAGCGGTGGCCAATGCCTCCGGGCATCAAGGGGCGTGCGACGCCGATTGTCACGATCCGTCTCACCACCATCATGATCATGCCGTTCACCATTTGCACGGCGCGCGCCACGACGACAATATCTCTTCCTTCGTCTTGACCTTCGACGAGCCATTGGCTTGGCAGCCTTTGGTCTTGGCCATCGAAGTGCTGATCTCGCTGAAAGGCGAGAATCTGCTGCGGGTCAAAGGCATCGTGAACGCCGAAGGATGCGACCGGCCGTTGATCCTGCACGGCGTCCAGCATTTGTTTCATGACCCCATCATGTTGCCGGCGTGGCCCGACGACGACCGGCGGACGCGAATCGTCTTCATTACCCGGGATCTGTCGCAAGAGGCCATTCAGGCGTTGCTGACCAGGGCGTTCGACGTCGAGGCGGATGATCCGACCGCGTCGCCCGAGCGTGTGGGCGAGGATGGAAATACATCGCTACCTGAGAATGATTTGCATTGATCGATTGATTAATTATGTCTATCATTCAACCGTCGTTGCTCTTTTAGGAGATCGGCGACCCTCTCTTAGGCATCCCTTGACACCCGTCCGCTCCCCCCGTGTGGCGGGTGTTTTTTTGTGCGAGAGCGGGGTTATTCGGCCGCTTGTTCCGTGCGCTGCGCGTAGCGTTTGGCAATGACCGCGCAAGCCATCAGCTGAATTTGGTGAAACAGCATCAGAGGCAGCACGATCATGCCGACCGCGTGGCCCGCGAAGAGGATATTGGCGATGGGAACGCCGGCCGCCAAACTTTTCTTGGAGCCGCAGAAGACGATGGTGATCTCGTCCTGACGGTTGAAGCCCAAGCGACGCGCCGTCCAGGTGGTCGTCACCAAGGCAATGCCCAAAAGCAGAATATTGACCAGAATCATGCTTGCCGTGCTGGCGGGCGTCAATTGATGCCATAAGCCATGCGTGATGGCCTCGCTGAAGGCACCATAGACCACCATCAAGATCGAACCGCGGTCGACGAGACCCAGCATTTTCTTGTGGCGTAGAGCCCAGGCGCCGATCCAGGGGTAGACGATCTGCCCGGCGATAAAGGGAACCAGCAATTGCATGACGATCGATTCGATGGAATCGAGCGAGACGCCGCCGCCATTGGCGCTCATCAGCAGTCCGACCAGCAGGGGCGTCAAGAACACGCCGATCAGGCTGGAGGCCGAGGCGCTGCAAATGGCAGCCGGGACATTGCCGCCGGCGATCGAGGTGAAGGCGATGGAGGATTGCACGGTCGATGGCAGGCAACACAGGAACAGGACGCCGAGACCAAGGGATGGCGAGAGGAGCGAAGAGGGCAAGGCGGTCGCCAGCAAACCCAGCAGGGGGAACATCAGAAAGGTGAAGGCGAGAACCGTCAGATGCAGCCGCCAATGGATGAGGCCGGCAAACACCGCTTGGCGCGACAGCCGGGCGCCATGCAGGAAGAAAAGCAAGGCGATGGCCACTTGCGTCGCTATTCCCCAGTCGGCGGCAAACTGCCCGGAACAGGGCAGCAGGGTCGCCAACAAAACGACCCCCACCAAGGCCAGGGTGAAATTATCGGGACGCAAACGCGCAAGCGCACTCATGGTGTCAGGCTCCGGTATGAGAAAGGCGCACATTGGCGAATTATCGCGCCATTGTGAAGTCCACTAAGCATGATTAATGTTATTGCGTTTTGCGATAACCGAGGATGATCGATGTTCGATCCCGTAGTGTTGCTGACGTTTGTCATGGCGGCGCAGACCCGCAGCTTTACCGAAACGGGACGCCGTCTGGGGTTGGGCCAGCCGACCGTCAGCCAGCATGTCCGCCGTCTCGAAGCGGTGGTCGGACGGCGGTTGTTTCTGAGAGACACACATCACGTGCAATTGACCTCCGACGGAGAGGCGATGCTCGATCTGGCGCGCGGCATTTTGGCGGCCAACGAACGGGCCCGACGGCATTTCGCCGCATCGGATCTCAGGGGGCGATTGCGCTTCGGGGCGACCGAGGATTTCGTGCAAAGCCGCTTGTCGGACGTTCTCTACGACTTCGTCCGCCAGCATCCTTCGGTCGATCTCGAATTGACCGTGGCGTTGAGTGGCGAACTTTACGCGATCCTGGATGCCGGCCAGATGGATCTGGTGTTGGCGAAACGGCGGTTGGGCGACGATCGGGGGGAATTGGTGCGCCGGGAACGATTGATCTGGATCGGTCGCGAACGAGGTCATATCGAGCCGGAACGGCCTCTGTCGCTGGTCATGTATCCGCCCCCCAGCATTACGCGGGCGATGGCCATCGAGGCACTCGATCGAGTTGGCATGGCCTGGCGGATCGTCTGTACCTGCGGTGGCTTGGCCGGCTTGCGGGCGGCGGCGATGGCCGGTTTTGGTCTGATGGTGCAGCCGGAAAGCATGATACCGGCGGGCCTCGTCGAAATCCGATCGCACTGTCTGCCGCAACTGGGCGAGATCGAATTCGTGGTGGCGGGCGGGGCCAGGACCCTGCAAGGGCCGGCCGCCGAACTGGCCAAGGTGATCTTGAACAGCGATTACCGGCTGCAGGCCCCAGGTTAAACCCCTCAGCCCCTCCAATCGACGGCTCACGTACGTCCTGCGGCGTCTGGCGTAATAGATTGTGGCGAGGCCTCCATATCGGCGAATATGTGAATCCCCTCAATAATGCGATGGTCTTCCCGCATGATCGTCGGATCCTTGCCTCTTACCATTTCGCTGCTTGAACAGACGTGCGTCTATCTGGTGATCGCCCACCTGCTCAGCAGGACGCGGCTGTTCATCCCCTTGATGCATGTCACCATCCGCTTGCCGCATAAGATGGCCTGCTATCTGATCTTTTCCATCTTTTGCATCATGGGGACCTATTTCGGTCTGAAGATTGAAGATTCGATCGCCAATACGCGGGCCATCGGCGCCGTTCTGGGCGGTCTTCTCGGCGGTCCCTCGGTGGGCTTTGCGGTCGGCTTGACCGGAGGCTTGCATCGCTTTTCCTTGGGCGGCCCGACGGCGCTTGCCTGTACCCTCTCGACCATCGCCGAAGGCTTGCTCGGCGGCATGGTGCACCGCTATCTGATCAAGCGGCGCAAGATCGATAGCCTGTTCCAACCGGTGCGCGTGGCTTTCGTGACATTTCTGGCCGAGGTGATGCAGATGGCCATCATTCTGCTGGTCACCCGGCCGTTCGATGTCGCCTGGCATGTCGTGGAAAACGTCGCCCTGCCGATGTGGATCGCCAATACGCTGGGTGCCGGGATGTTCATGCGTATTCTTCTCGATCGCCGGGTCATGGTGGAAAAGCAGTCCAGTGTTTTTTCAGCCAAGGCGCTGAAGATCGCCGCGCGCGCCGAAGGCGTGCTGCGCAGCGGCTTCAACGAAGAAAACAGCATGAAGGTGGCGCGCATCATCTATGAAGAGACGGGCGTGGGGGCGGTGGCGATCACGGACCGCGAGAAACTTCTGGCGTTCATCGGGGTGGGCGACGATCATCATCTGCCGGGCACGCCGATCACCTCGCCACAGACATTGCAGGCGATTTCCGACAGCCAGGTGATGTATGCCGACGGCAATGAGGTGGCCTATCATTGCTCGATCAGTCCGCAGTGCCGTTTGGGTGCCTCGCTGGTGATTCCTTTGCGCGGCGAAGGCGAGCAAGTGATCGGCACGGTCAAGCTTTATGAACCGCGCAGCAAACTGTTTTCCACCATCAATCGCACCCTGGGCGAAGGGATCGCCCGGCTTTTGTCGACACAGATCCTGGCCGGCCGCTACGAGCAACAGAAGCTTCACTATGAGCGGCAAAAACAGTTGCTGGCGCAATCCGAGATCAAGCTGTTGCAAGCCCAGATCAATCCGCATTTTCTGTTCAACGCGCTGAACACGCTGTCCTCGGTGATCCGCACCGAGCCAGAGTTGGCGCGGCAATTGGTTTTGAATATTTCGACGTTTTTCCGCAAAAATCTCAAACGACCAAGCGACGAGGCATGTCTTTCCGACGAGATCGAGCATGTGAATGCCTATTTGCAAATCGAACTGGCTCGATTTCCCGGTCGTCTTTCCGTCGAAATCGATACGCCGGAAGGCTTGGGGGCGACAAAGCTTCCCACTTTTTCGCTGCAACCCATCGTTGAGAATGCCATCAAGCATGGCACGTCACGGCTGATCGGCGATGGCAAAGTCCGGATCCACAGCCGGTGCCAGGATGGCGATCTACTGCTCAGCGTCGAGGATAACGCGGGGCTCTTTGAAAAACGATCCGGGGGGGATGGGTTGGGGATGAATCTGGTCGATCGGCGGATCAAGACTCGGTACGGCGATCGTTTCGGTCTGGATGTCGTCTGCCGATCCAATGTGTTTACCCGCGTGACCTTGCGTGTTCCTTTGGAGGGGGGAGGGCATGATTAAGGTCCTGATCGTCGACGACGAACCCCGGGCGCGCGCCGAACTGGTGGCCCTGTTGAAAGACGCGCCGGATATCCAGATTCAAGGGGAATGCGCCAATGCCGTCGAAGCCATCGGCGCGATCAATCGGGCGTTTCCCGATGTGGTGTTTCTCGATATCCAGATGCCCTTGATCAGCGGACTGGACATGCTGGCGATGCTCGATCCGGCCCATATGCCGCGGATCGTCTTTCTGACGGCCTACGATGACTATGCGGTGCGGGCTTTCGAGGAACATGCCTTCGATTATCTGTTGAAGCCGACCGATCCTGTGCGTCTGGAAAAGACCCTGGACCGTTTGCGCCAGGATCATCGGCCGCAGGATCTGAACCCATTGGCGGTCAATGGCCAGTTGCGGCAAGTTCCCTGCGCCGGTTTGAACAGCATCATACTGATGAAACTCGAAGAGATCGAATTCGTCGCCTCGCGCTTGGGCGGCATCTTCATCGTCGGGGTCGATGGACAGGAACGGTTTACCGAATTGACCCTGCGGACGCTGGAGGAAAAAACGCCTTTGTTTCGCTGTCATCGCCAGCATCTGGTGAATACCGAACACATCAAGGAAATCCGTTTCGTCGAGAATGGATTGGCCGAGATCAGAACGCGGACCGGCCAAACCGTCCCGGTGAGCCGGCATTTCCTGGGTTCCCTGATGAGCCGGTTGGGAATCAGCTAGAGCCCTCCACCACTGGGCAAGGTCCGGCGACCTCTCACAGAGGCATGATCGCCACTGACCGAAAGGGCCCCTCGCGGCGGTCTTGAATTCAGTACTGTTCTATCCAAGCGCTGGTGTCTCGCACCACAAAAATAACGCCATGCGCGCGGGGAGGGGGGGCAATTTTTCAAAAATGAGGAGAGCCCGCACAGAGGTGGGGCTGTCTTACTTTGAATATTGCCGACCTCGATTCGATCAGGAGAGGAGCAGCCAGTTATGGTTCATGCATTGACGTTTGTAATCGCAGCCTTATGCATCTTTGCGATTGCTTACCGGTTCTACGGTGTTTTCTTCGTTCGCAGGGTACTGAGAGTCGACGATAGTCAATTGACTCCGTCGCATGAGTTGAACGACGGCAAAAATTACGTCCCCACAAAAAAATGGGTGACGGCCGGTCATCACTTTGCCGCCATTGCCGCCGCCGGCCCGTTGGTCGGTCCCATTCTGGCGGCGCAATTCGGCTTTCTTCCCGGTCTTTTATGGATTTTGATCGGCTGCGTCCTTGGGGGCGCGGTGCATGACACGGTCGTCTTGTTCGCCTCGATGAAATACCGCGGCAAGTCGTTGTCTGATGTGGCCAAGGCTGAACTCGGGCCTGTCGCCGGATGGTGTACCGGCTTGGCGATGCTGTTCATCATCGTCATCACCATGGCCGGTTTATCAATGGTCGTCGTTTATGCTCTGGCGAAAAACCCCTGGGGTGTATTCGCGGTGGGGATGACCATTCCAATCGCTGTTTGCGTCGGCATCTGGGAGCGCGTGACCGGCAACCTCAAGGCCGCGACCATCGCCGGCATCACCGCCATCGCGATTTGCGTCTTTGCCGGTCCTTATATTCAAGGCACGGTTTTCGGTGAATGGCTGACATTGAAGACCGAGACGATCAGTCTCGGCTTGCCGATATACGCGTTTTTCGCGGCGACGCTTCCGGTGTGGATGTTGCTGGTGCCGCGCGACTATCTGTCGTCCTTCATGAAGGTTGGCGTGTTCGTCGCGTTGATCGGTGGCGTGGTCTTCCTCAATCCGGAAATCCGTTTTCCCGCCGTGACGGAATTCGTCAACGGCAATGGCCCGATCATCAAAGGTCAGGTTTGGCCGTTCGTCTCGATTACCATCGCTTGTGGCGCCATCTCCGGATTCCATGCCTTCATCGGCTCCGGTACGACGCCGAAACTGATCGACAAATGGTCGGATATTCTGCCGGTTGGTTTCGGCGCCATGCTCGCCGAAGGCATCGTCGCCGTGATGGCTTTGATCGCCGCAACCGTTCTGCATCCCGCCGACTATTTCGCCATCAATTCGGCCCCGGCGGTCTTTGCGACCCTCGGTATGGATGTGGTCGAACTGCCGCGGCTCATTCAGGAAATCGGCCTCGATCTTCATGGACGCACCGGCGGCGCGGTGACGTTGGCGGTCGGCATGACCGAGATCTTCACCAAGGTGCCGTGGTTCTCGCACCTTGCGTCCTACTTCTTCCAGTTCGTGGTGATGTTCGAGGCGGTGTTCATTCTGACCGCCATCGACGCCGGGACCCGTGTTGCTCGTTATCTCCTGCAGGACTTCGTTGGCGACCTTTACGCCCCGCTGAAGCAACTGGATTGGATGCCGGGCATGCTGGGTACCAGTTTTGTCGCTTGTTTGGCGTGGGGATACCTGCTGTGTTCCGGCGACATCGGGTCCATCTGGGTGCTGTTTGGTGTTTCCAATCAGTTGATGGCTTCGATCGGCCTGATTGTGGGCGCCACCATCGTCCTGCGTCTGGCCAGCAAATCCATCTATGCCCTGATCTGCATGGTGCCGCTGGCCTATCTATACGTAACCGTCAATGTTGCGGGCTATTGGATGATCACCAACGTCTATCTCAACACGAAATCGACGGGGTTCAGCCTGCTAAACGGCATCCTCTCGATCGTTATGCTGGTGCTGGGGGTGGTGATACTTCTGTCGGCACTGGTGAAGTGGAAAGAACTGTTGGGGCTGCGCTCGGCGCAGAGCCCGGCCATCGCTGCCGAATAAGGCGAAAAAAAGGGGCCTGTCTCGCTCGGAGTGCCGACGGGACGGGTCTCTTGGAATCGCAGAGAGACCGTGAAGGCGACAGGCTCAAGCGGCGCTTGAGCCTGTAAAAAGCGGAGACGTCTCCGCTTCTGCAGACTCTAGGGCAGGATTCGATTGGGTCGAAACTGCCCTAGCGGCTGTGGTGATGTGGTTGCGTGGGATAGACGAAACCCTTCACCGAATAAACCGTCTGGCCGATGTCGGCCGTCGGTCTGTACCAAACCCGGACACGACTCCAGTCGTTGGCTTTGGAAACGTCGATGATCTTGACCGCCTTTTCGACCTGACCGCGATGCCCATTGATCGGCGACCAGTTGGCGTGATCGACGATGATGGTGCGTTTGTCGGCTTGTTTGCGCACCAGGGCGACATGCCCATGTGGCAAGATACCGGTTTTCGAGAAGACGAGGACGGCGCCGCTTTTCGGTTGCTGGCCACGACTATATTGGCCGTTCGCGGCGTCCCACCATTGGTAGGCATCGCCATGGAGTCCCAAGGAACTTGCGCGTTGTACAAACTGAACGCAGTTAAGGCCCTGGGCATGAGCAGTCCCGGCAGCGCAGATGAGGCTGGCAGCGACCAGAGCGGCTGAAAAAGCGTGCCGCAGATGGGGTGTCAATATCCGCATGACCAAAGCCTAATCGGTTTTTCCGAAGATGGCGATAGGAAAATCGCATTAGAAAGGAAAAATTGGTTGGGCCACCGGACCATCGGTCGGTTCCCCGACGGGCCAGGGCTGTCTGCTCGTTCTTAAGGAACGGCCAATGTTGGACCAATGAAATCGGCTATGCTATGCCAACACATTGGGTCGGTTTCGATGCGTCCGCTCAAGACGCACGCGGGCGGCCTTTGGCAGAACAAGGCCTCTGGTCGGAGGAAAAATTGAGTATCGTTTATGTCGCACGGAGCGCCATCCTTGGCAAATGGGGGGGCGATGTCGGCTTGGGGAAAAACCTCTTCAAGCTGGGTATCGTCGAGACCGACGATGAGGTGGCCGCTTGGGTCAAACAGGGATTCTGCGGCGAGACCGATTGGAGCGTGGTCGCCAAGGGTGACGCCGGGGAGATGTCCGAAGAGGCGGTGATCGAACGCCTGGTGAAAAAGGAAAAGATGATCGATCCCGCTCTTTACCCCAAGCTGAAGGGGCAGCGCGGGATCTTCAAGGTGAAGATCGAGCATGTCGAGAATCACATTTTGGTGAAGAAGGCGCTCGATGGCTTCGATCCCAAGGCGATCAAGATCAAACCGATCGACATCGCCCAATATCTTATTCACAACGCGGTCGGTTGATGCCCGCGCTTTTCGATAACTCTCACATTTGGAGAAGACCTTGCCGGCCTTGATCCTACCCTACAAGGGCATGCGTCCCACCATCGCCTCCGATACCTTCGTCGCTCAGAACGCGGTGGTCGTCGGCGACGTGGTTGTTGGCGCGCAAAGCAGCATTTGGTACGGCTGTGTGTTGAGGGGCGACGTCAACAAGATACGCATCGGTGATCGGACCAACATTCAAGACGGCACCATCGTTCACGTGACGCGCGAAACCTTTGCCTGCGAGATCGGTTCGAATGTGACCGTCGGTCACGCGGCGATCCTGCATGGGTGCAGGTTGCAAGACGACTGCTTTATCGGAATGGGCGCGACCGTCATGGATGGCGCCATTGTCGAGAGCGGCGCCATGGTCGCGGCCGGCGCTTTGGTGACGCCGGGTAAAATCGTGAAGAAGGGCGAGCTTTGGGCCGGAAGCCCTGCCAAATTCATGCGTCCGGTGACCGAGGAGGAATGCGCCAATTTCCATGCTTCGGCCAAGCATTATGCCGAATTGGCCTGGGCCTATATCGTCGAGTCGCAACGGGCCTGATCGGTGCCCACTCCATTTTGATATTGGAGTCGTCCGATCAGACCGGATCGTTCTATTTTCCGTCATTGCCGGACTTAATCCGGCAATCCATGGTTGCCTGTCTCAGTCGACCTCATTTGAAGCGGGAACGTGGATGCCCGTGTCAAGCACGGGCATGACGACTTTTGGTTGAACAATCAGACATAAACGCTCAGGACAGCCGGAGTTTCACATAGGAACCGGGCGCGTCTTCCATGACGGTCAATCCGCCGCTGCCGGGTTGACGCGCCGGAACTTGGCCGCCGCTGAATTTCGACACCCACTTTTGCCAATCGGGCCACCAGGATCCTTCCTGCTGGTCGGCTTTTTTCAGCCACGCTTCCGGGTCCTTCGGTTTGCGGCTGTTGGTCCAAAAGCAATATTTGTGCGCTTCCGGCGGATTGACGATGCCGGCGATATGACCCGACGCGGAAAGCACGAATTTTACCGGGCCGGAATAGAGTTGCGTGGCGGCATAGGTGCTTTTCCACGGTGCGATATGATCTTCGCGGGTGGAGACCAAATAACTCGGCACCTTGATGGTCCGAAGATCGATTGGCGTGCCTCGCAAGCTGACGCCGCCAGCTGAGACCAGAAGGTTTTCCTGATACATCTTCCTGAGATAAAAGCTGTGCATTGCCGCAGGCATGCGCGTCGAATCGGAATTCCAATAAAGCAGGTCGAAGGGGAACGGTTCTTTGCCCAACAGATAATTGTTGACGACGAATGACCAGATCAGATCGTTGGCGCGCAACATGTTGAAGGTGGTCGCCATCTCGGCGCCGTCGAGAAAGCCTTTCTCCCGCATCTTCTCTTCGAGAAATTGCAGTTGCGCCTCATCGATGAAGACCGAGAGTTCTCCGGCATCGGAAAAGTCGGTCATCGTGGCGAAATAGGTCGCGGATAGAATGCGGTCGTCCCCGTGCGCGGTCATATAGGCCAGGGTCGCCGCCAGCAAGGTGCCTCCCAGGCAATAGCCGATGGCGTTGATCTGGCGCTCGCCGGTGGCCTTTTCGATTTGTTCGAGTGCCGCGAGAGGCCCCTCAACCATATAGTCTTCAAAGGATTTGTTGGCCAGTTCTTCGCCTGGATTGACCCAGGAAATCACGAAGACAGTATGTCCTTGCTCGACGGCAAACCGGATAAAGGAGTTCTTCGCACGCAAATCAAGAATGTAATATTTGTTAATCCATGGCGCCATAATCATCAACGGTGCTTTGGCCACGGTTTCGGTGGTCGGATTGAATTGCAAAAGTTGCATCAGGTCGTTCTGATAGACCACTTTTCCCGGTGTCGTGGCGATATTCTCACCGACCTTGAAGGCGTCGAGGTCGGTCCTGCGGATCGCCAGCTTGCCTTTGCCGCGTTCCAGGTCTTCCAGGAGATTGTTCAGGCCTTTGACCAAATTCTCGCCCCCACTTTCCAGGGTGGCGCGCAAGACCTCGGGGTTTGTCGCGACGAAGTTCGACGGCGCCATGGCGTCGATGAATTGCCTCGTATAGAAATCGACTTTTTTCGCGGTATGGTTGTCCAATCCTTCGACATTGTGGACCACGCCCTGCACCCAGCGCGCCGTCAGAAGGTAGGATTGTTTTATAAAGTCGAAAACTTCGCTTTCCTGCCAGAGGTCATCCTTGAAACGTCGGTCGGCCTTGTCCGGTTCCGCCACCGGCGTGGTTTCCTCTCCCAGCATCCGCCGCGTCGCGCTTTGCCACAATTGCAGGTAGTCCTGCCACAGCCCCATCTGGGCTTCCATCAGCTTTCCCGGGTCGGCCATCAATTTGGCGGTCATTTCCAGGAAAGCGTCACCGATATGCAAGGGGTCTTTAAGGCTGCCGAACGATCCATCGGAGGTTTGGCGGGATAAGAAGTCCGTGACGAGTCGTTGGCTGCGTTCGGCGATATGCGCCATGGTTTTGGACAGCTCGCCATTGTTGACGAAATTATATTCGGTCTGGTTTTGTTCGCCCATTTCGTCGTTACCTTTTAACCGTGAGATCGGATACAGGCTGTGGTTGCGCAGGCGGTTGGGGAGCGAGTTTGTGTGTTATTTTCCGAGGCGTGAGCAACAGCCTCAGGGCACTTTTCCTCTTTACTACTATATACTTTCAATCCAGGAATTGTTAAATGTTCCTTTGCCGAAGGAAGAGACGGCCGGAACAAATTCTTAACGTGGGGAGCGTCCGTTAAACTATGTGTCAGGCCAAAAAGGAACGACGTCAGGTCTTTCGGGGAACCAGCCTGGCAGCAAGCAGTGTTTTGCTCTCGACGATCCTCCTGGCCGGTTGCTCATCGGTGGGCGATTCCCTCAATCCCGTGGGATGGTACAAGGGTGTTTCCGATTGGGCCTCCGGAGCTCCAAGTTCTTCGGCTTCGGCTTCGGCCAAGGATAGCCCTGCGGACGAAAGCGGTTTCCCGACGATCCAGAATGACAAGCGTCCCGACGTCTCCTCGACCAAAGATCGGAGCGAACTGTCCAAGGGGCTGGCGGCCGATCGTTCCAATGCAAAATACACGCAAGACGTGTTGCGCCGCGACGGCAATCCGACTCATCCCCTGAGCGTCGATGCGGCCGCGTCCGGTTCCGCTGTGGCCTCCGCGCCGGGCAAGACGGTTTCCGCCGTTGCACCGCCCCCCGCGGTGACGACTGAAAAGGTGGCGACGGCGGCCGATCTCGCGACGGTTTCTGACAAGCCTTCGGTCGCGCTTGACGATGCGCCGCCGCCGCCGCCACGCAAGCTGTCGGCGGATTCCGCCGTGACAGCGCCGGCGCCGGCCGCGGACGCAGCGCCGGTTGTGAAGTCGTCCACGACGTCTGCCGCCAAGGTGATCGCCGCGGCGTCGCCGACGTCATCCTCTTCTGCCTCGGCGACAGTGGTTTCCGCTTCGTCCACGCCGGCAGCTTCAACCGTGGCTTCGGTGTCCGCTGCGCCGGTGGCGACACCCGTACCCACGCCCGCTCCGGTGTCCGCTGCGCCGGTGGTGACACCCGTACCCACGCCCGTTCCGGTGTCTGCTGCGCCGGTGGCGACGCCCGTACCCACGCCCGTTCCGGTGTCCGCTGCGCCGGTGGCGACACCCACACCTGCGCCCGCACCGGTGCAAGTCGCCGCCGCTTCGGCACCGCTTGCGATGACCGCGCCTGCGGCACCACCGGCCGCTTCCGTTGAAGAGGTCTATCGCCAACGCTTGGCTGAATTCAATGCCGGGACTGTGCCTGCGGCAGTCCCCGCGGTGTCTTCGCCTGCTGCCAAAGAAGCCGTCGTTTCTCCGGCAGTCGCCGATGTCGATTCGGGGACGGTTTTGATTTCACCGGCCGAATATCGCCGGAAATTGGCTCATGACAATGGCGGTGCCCGTCCTCTTGAGGCCTTTGACGCGTCGCACAGCGCCGCGTCCTTCCAGGTTGCTGCCGTGCGCTTCGGCGAGGGGACCGCGGCCCTGTCGGCGGGAGAGCAGCAGCATCTGAAGGATGTTGCTGCGCTTTATCGCGAGAAGGGCGGCGAGATCAGGATCTTTGGCCGCTCGGCCAGTCCCCGTCTGGAGATGGACGCCAAGGCCAATCAGGCGGCCAATCGTCAGTTGGCTGGCGGTCGTGCCGCTTCGATCGCCCGCGAGTTGGTCAAGTTGGGCGTTCCGGCACGTAAGATTTTTGCCGGTGCGGCTGCCGCCTCCGCCTCAGCCTCCGCCTCCGCCGTCAATGGCGAGACGACCGAGATCTATATCGACTATTGAGTCTCGGCGGGCTAAAGATCATCTAAGTGGCGTCGCCCATCTCGTCGTCGAGCGGCGTCGGTGTTTCGTCTTCTCAATGTTGGAACGCGCGGTGGATTGGCGATCGTCGACGGGAGCGGCAGCCGGACCCCACCCATTCGTGCCATTAGGTGTTTGCGACCATGGAAAGCGATTTTTACCGTTTGAAGCGGCTTCCACCCTATGTCTTCGCCGAAGTGAATGCGATGAAGGCGCGCGCGCGCGCCGCCGCCGAGGACATTATCGATCTCGGTATGGGCAACCCCGACCAGCCTACTCCAGCGCATATTGTCGATAAACTGGTCGAAGCCGCACGCAATCCCAGGGCGCATCGTTATTCCATGTCGCGCGGCATTCCCGGTTTGCGCAAAGCGCTTGCCGGTTATTATCAGCGTCGCTTCAACGTCGATCTTGATCCCGAGAGCGAAGCGATCGTCACCTTGGGGTCGAAGGAAGGTCTGGCCAATCTCGCATCGGCCATCACCAGTCCGGGCGATATCCTGCTGGTGCCCAATCCCAGCTATCCGATCCATCCTTACGGCTTCATCATCGCCGGCGGTTCCGTTCGGCATATTCCGGTGTTGCCCGATGCCGATCTGCTGACGGCGCTGGAGCGTGCGGTCAAGCACTCGGTGCCGAAGCCGGTGGCCCTGGTGCTGAATTATCCCTCCAATCCGACGGCGCTGGTCGCCGATCTCGATTTCTATGGGCAGGTCGTCGATTTCTGCCGCTTCCACGGCATCTATATTTTGTCGGATCTGGCCTACGCCGAGATCTATTTCGACATCGATCCGCCGCCCTCGATTCTCCAGATTCCGGGGGCCAAGGACGTCGCCATTGAATTCACCTCGATGTCGAAGACTTACAATATGCCGGGCTGGCGTATCGGTTTCGCCGCTGGCAACAAGACACTGATTCACGCCTTGGGGCGGATCAAGTCCTATCTTGATTATGGCGCCTTTACGCCGATTCAGGTCGCCGCCAGCGCGGCCCTGAACGGCCCGCAGGAGTGTGTCGCCGAGATCCGCCAGCTCTACAAGGACCGTCGCGACGTGCTGATCGAAGGTCTGGAGGCGGCCGGTTGGTCGGTTCCCAGTCCGCCCGCCACCATGTTCGCCTGGGCGCCCATTCCGCCGGCCTTCGCCCATATGGGGTCTCTGGAGTTTTCCAAGCTGTTGCTGGATAAGGCCAATGTGGCGGTCGCCCCAGGCATCGGCTTTGGCGAACATGGCGATGGCCATGTGCGCATCGCCTTGGTGGAAAACCGTCATCGGATCCGCCAGGCGGTTCGCAATATCAAGCAGTTCCTCGGGGCCACCGACAAGGTGCTGGAGAACGCGGAAAAACAGAAAGCGGTTGAAGTGTGATGGACGAATTGAAGATAGCGATCGCCGGCCTGGGTACGGTCGGCGGCGGAACGGTGAAACTGCTTCATCAGCAAGCCGATCTTTTGGCGGCGCGCACCGGCCGGCCCTTGCGGTTGGTGGCTTGCGCCGCGCTGGAAAAGCCGGCCGATTTGCCGCTGGAGACCATTCCCTTTTTCACCGATGCGCGGGTGATGGCCAAGGACGCCGATTATGACGTTTTGGTGGAGTTGATCGGTGGATCGGGCGGTATCGCGCTCGAAGTGGTGACGACGGCGCTCAAAAGAGGGCGTCATGTGGTGACGGCCAACAAGGCGATGGTTGCCCACCATGGCTTGTTGTTGGCGGAACTGGCCGAGCAGGCCGGCGTCACCTTCGGCTTCGAGGCTGCGGTGGCCGGCGGCATCCCGGTGATCAAGGCGTTGCGCGAAGGTTTGGCGGCCAATCGCCTGTCTCAGGTTTACGGCATTCTGAACGGTACCTGCAATTACATCCTCACCACCATGCGCGAAACCGGCCGCGAATTCACCGACGTGTTGGCCGAGGCGCAGGCGCTGGGTTATGCCGAAGCCGACCCCAGTTTTGATATCGATGGCGTCGACACGGCGCACAAACTATCGATTCTGACCAGTCTCGCCTTCGGAACCAAGTTGGATTTCGCCAAGGTGCATGTCGAGGGCATCCGTCATGTCTCGGCCTTCGACATCCGTGCGGCCGAGGAATTGGGCTATCGCATCAAATTGCTGGGAATCGCCCGGCGAACCGAGTCCGGTATCGAGCAGCGGGTGCATCCCTGCATGGTTCCGGCGCGGTCTTCCATCGCTTGTGTCGAAGGCGTCTTCAACGCCGTGGTAGCCGAGGGCGATTTCGTCGGGCGGACCGTGTTCGAAGGCCGTGGCGCCGGAGCGACGCCGACGGCTTCGGCGGTGGTTGCCGATCTCCTCGATATCGCCGCCGGGCGTCGGACGCCCACCTTCGGCATTCCGGCCGCGGCGCTGGCGCCACTCGACGTGTCGCCGATGGAGCAACATCGCGGCGCGTTCTATATTCGTCTGACCGTCCTTGATCGTCCTGGCGTGTTTGCCGACATCGCGGCGGCGCTTCGTGATGAAGACGTGTCGATGGAAGCCATTTTGCAGCGTGGTCGGGCGCCTGGCGAAACGGTTCCGGTGGTGATGACGGTGCACAATACCCTCGAGCGTTCGATGACGCGGGCCGTCCAGCGCATTCAGGCGATCGACGCCGTGGTCGAGACTCCGCGTTTGATTCGCATCGAGGCATTTTAAGCGTTCAGGGTCATTGCACACTCTTTAAGCAATCTGGGAGCCGTCTCCATGCCGGACAGAGCCAATATCGATCGCAATCTGGCGCTTGAGGCCGTGCGGGTGACCGAAGCCGCAGCCCTGGCCGCGTCCCGCGAGATGGGGCGCGGTGACGAACGGGCCGCCGAAGAAGCGGCGATGAAGGCCATGCGGGCGGCGCTCAATGTGCTGGAGATCGATGGCACCATCGTTATCGGTGAGGGCGAGGCCGGCGAATCGGAGATGCTGTTCATCGGCGAGAAGGTCGGTACCGACCGTGGCGGGCCGCCGATCGATATTGCGCTCGATCCTCTGGAGGGGGCGACCATTTGCGCCAAGGGCGGCCCGAATGCCCTGGCGGTGGTGGCTCTGGCCGCGAAGGGGAGCTTTTTGAGCGTGCCGGCGGTCTATATGGACAAGATTGCCGTCGGCCCCGATCTGCCGCGCGGCGTGGTCGATCTTGACGAAGCGCCGGCCACCAATCTCAAGAATCTGGCGAAGGCCAAGGACTCCGAGGTGTCCGATCTGTTGATCTGCATTCTCGATCGTCCGCGCCATGAGGATTTGATCGCCAAAGTGCGTGAGGCTGGTGCGCGGGTGATGCTGATCGCCGATGGTGACGTGTCCGGGGTGATCGCCGCCGGTCAACCGGACGGCAATGTCGATATGTATTGGGGTATCGGTGGCGCTTCGGAAGGGGTTCTGGCCGCTGCGGCCCTGGCCGGTCTCGGTGGCCAGATGCAGGGGCGGTTGCAACTGCGCGGCGAGGACGAACGCGCCCGCGCCCGGCGCCGCGGCATCACCGATTTGACGCGAAAATATGAACTGAGCGACATGGCGCGCGGCGATATCATGTTTGCCGCCACCGGCATCACCGATGGCGCCTTGCTGCAAGGCGTGCATCGTTTCAAAGGCGGCGCCACGACCCATTCCATCGTCATCCGCGGTAAATCCGGAACCTTCCGCAGTATCGAGGCCCGGCATCGCCTGGACCATTTCGGCGACATTTTCGGCGAATGACGGTCGAGGCTTTTCTTGGCGTCGAACATTCGCTGACCGGCCGGCGTTGGCAAGTCGCTCCGGCAGACGAACGCCAGGCGTTGGCCATGTGCCAGAGGCTGGGGTTGCCCGACGTCGTGGGGCGGGTGCTGGTGGCGCGCCACATCGATCTGGATGGGGCGCCTTCCTTTCTCAATCCGACGCTTCGCGAATTGCTGCCGGATCCCTTCCATCTGCGCGATATGCAGAGCGCCGCCGATCGTCTGGTCAAGGCGATCCGTCAAGGCGAAACCATCGGCATTTTCGGCGATTATGACGTCGACGGGGCAACCTCGTCAGCTTTGCTGTCGCGTTTTTTCGCCGCGGTGGGCGCTCCGGTCAAGGTCCACATTCCCGATCGCATGACCGAGGGCTATGGCCCCAACGCCCCGGCTTTGCTGGCGTTGCAGGCCGCTGGTGCTGGCGTGGTGGTCACCGTCGATTGCGGCATCACCGCGTTTGATGCCTTGGCCGCCGCCGCCAAGGCGGGCCTCGACGTGATCGTCGTCGATCATCATGAGGCCGAGGCGGAGATGCCGGAAGCCTTCGCCGTGGTCAACCCCAATCGAATGGACGAAGACAGTCCACATGGGCATCTGGCGGCGGTCGGTGTCGCCTTCCTGTTGGTCGTCGCGGTGCATAAGGTTTTACGCGAGTGCGGCTGGTTCGAGGGACGGCGGGCGCCTGATCTGTTGCAGTGGCTGGACATCGTCGCCTTGGGCACCATCTGCGACGTCGTGCCGCTGGTCGGCGTCAACCGCGCGCTGGCGTCCCAGGGTTTGAAGGTGATGGCCAAGCGGACCAACCCCGGGATCGCCGCCCTGGCCGACGTCGCCGGCGTCAAGGAGCGTCTCGACGCCTATCATGTCGGTTATATCCTGGGGCCCAGGGTCAATGCCGGCGGTCGGGTCGGGCAGGCCGATCTTGGCGTGCGGCTGTTGACCTCCGACGATCCGGCGGAAGCGGCGCGTCTGGCCCAGTTTCTCGATGCGCACAACAAGGACCGTCAGGAGATCGAAGCCGCTGTGTTGCTGGCGGCGATCGCACAAGCGGAAAGCACGGATCAGGACGGCCCCTTGGTCGTCGTCGCTGGCGAGGACTGGCATCCCGGCGTGATCGGCATCATCGCCGGCCGTCTGAAGGAGCGCTATAACCGGCCGGCGTGTGTGATCGCCCTGGATGGCCGGGAGGGGAAGGGATCGGGGCGTTCGGTGCCCGGTCTCGACTTGGGCTCGGCAATCATCGCGGCGCGTCAGGCCGGGCTGTTGATCAAGGGTGGCGGGCATGCCATGGCGGCGGGCTTTTCCGTGGCGCGCGATCGGGTGGAGGATTTGCGTCACTTTCTGGCCGAGCGTCTGACCGCCCAAATGGCCGGGCCGTTGCGTCCGGTGTTGGAACTGGACGGAGCGCTGGACGCCGGCGGCGCCACCCTCGATCTGGTCGAAACCTTACGCCGCCTCGGGCCCTTCGGGTCGGGCAATGCCGAGCCGCGGTTCGCCATCATCGGCGCCCGCGTCGTGGCTCCCCGGGTGGTCGGGATGGGCCATGTCTCCTGCCAGGTGACGGGGCGGGGCGGTGGGCGATTGAAAGCCATCGCCTTTCGTGCCGCCGATTCCGAACTGGGCCATGCCCTGCTGGCCAACGACGGCACGCCCTTGCATCTGGCCGGAACCTTGCGGATCGACAATTGGCAGGGCAACACCAATGTCCAGCTGTTTATCGAGGATGCGGCGTCGCTTCCTTGAGCCTATCCGGTCCTGTTCGGGCCGATCTTTCAAAATAATCCGCATTTGGTTTGCGCAGAGGTCAGAAAGCCGTTGATTTTGCCGGCCGGCAAGGATATTTAGTCGGTCCCTCCTCGATGTCCCCATCGTCTAGAGGCCTAGGACACCGCCCTTTCACGGCGGCGACACGAGTTCGAATCTCGTTGGGGACGCCACGATTTCATTGACATTTTTCCCAGCGCTTCCGCGACTTCGCCGTTTCAGGGCGATAACGCGTGTTGAAGTGCCCGGAAATCCTAAGCGATTTCGCAGCCGCTTTGGTCCAATTTTGGTCCAATCACGTTTTATTGAGGGGGTGCTGGGCTTTGGGGGGCGATCCAGTCTTGTCGACTCAGTTGGGTCGCGTGACTCATCATTGCTGTCCCTAACCGAACGTCGCCGGGCGTTTCCTTGAATCTGGTTGCCAAATTGGCAAGCGGAATGAACTGTATGCCATCATGTTGGCGTGAGTTCGGAGGGAAAGGCGAGGATGCCCATATCGCAAACGGAAAAGGCGGCAGTTACCGCGGCCTGCGAACGGTTCATTGGCGAAATCTTGAAGCCGCGATTTCTGCCGGAGGTTCGTCCGACCGAATTCAATTATCCCATCGATATTCTCGGTAAGTGGCATGGCGATCGTTATCGCTTCATTCAGCGCTACCGATCCGGTTTTCCCGATAATCTGGGTGAAGAGTTCGATAGCGCTTTCACTCGGTTGGACTGGAGGATGCGGGACCGCTTCGACGTCATGTGGCATCGTCATACCGGGCAATGGTACCGGCTCGAAACCATGCTGTCCCTGACGGAGGCCTTAAGTGCCATTGAAATCGACGGGCATTTGCATCCGCTATGAGGCTCCAGTTCGACATTGATGCCCTCTATGAACGGGTAGATGAAAGCTCTCCGCACGGGGGGCGGATCAAGCCGGCCGCCTTTGACGAGTATGCGCTTGTCCTTGCCGAGGTCGACAGAGTTTCGGTCGAGGCGTTGGAGCCAGGTTTGCAGGACTGAAGATTGATGGCCTATATGCGCTAAACCGCCAATTATCTTGCCTGTTTGGTGCACGATCATAAACTTAATCTGTTGAGCCAGAGACACAGTGATGGTTGATAATTTTGCGTACAAGCGCCAATATAATAGGTGGTTTGATGCGAGAATGGGAACCATGGCTTCGCGACCGCACAAAACGACGGCCTTCCTGTCCGCCAATCCCGTGTTTACTCGGGAGGCGTTCGCGGCGGCGCTTGGCCATCCTCCCGATGCGGCCACGGTAACCAGTCTTCTCGGTCACCATCTGCGGGCGGGCAATATCAAACGAGTCAGCCGTGGAGTCTTTGCCGCCGTTCCACCGCATTTGAAGGCACAGGGGTTCATGGTTGACCGCTTTGCTGCCGCGGCCAAACTGCGGCCGGACGGCGTGTTGGGCTATCATTCGGCCCTTGAACTGCACGGGATCGCCTATTCCGAGTTCAATCAGGTTCAGCTTATCAGCGTAGGCCGGACGGAGCAGGTGGTTCTGCCGTTCGGCGCATGCCGCTTCATCAATCCGCCCAAGGCTCTGGTTGACGCCGGGAAGGTCGATATCCTGACCACCACAAAGGATCGCCTCGGCCAGATGATCCGGGTGACCGCGATCGAGCGGACCGTGGTTGACGTGCTGCATCGGTTCGATATCACCGGAGGAATCGAGGAAGTCTTGCCATCCCTCGATCTCGTTCAGTATCTCGATCCAGCCAAGGTCATCGAATATGTGACCGTCCTGAAAAGCCGGACCGTGGCATCGGTGGTCGGATGGTGGTTGGACAGCCATCGCTCTACGCTCGGCATCACGGATAATGAACTGGAAGGATTGCGAGCCCTGCTGCCGCGTTCGAAACATTATGCGCTGGGGGCCAAGCCCGGCAACGCGGTGATGATCGAACCATGGCGCGTGCTGTTGCCAGCGCGCGTACTCGATCAATCCTTCGAGGGGCTGTGATGGTGGTGACGCCCGATACTCTGCGGCAGCTCGCGGTGGAACGACATCTTCAGCCGGCGACGCTGGAGCGTGTCATCCGCTTGCTCGACATTCTCGACGCCTTCGGCGCCGATAGCTTGATCGCCCCTCGTATCGCCTTGAAGGGCGGTACGGCGCTCAATGTCTTTCATTCGAACCTGCCAAGGCTTTCCGTCGATATCGACATCAATTATGTCGGTGCGGTCGAGAAGGAGCAAATGGACGAGGATCGACCGGGGCTTGAAGGCCGCATTGAGCGCCTGATGGCCTCGAAGGGCTATACGGCGCGGCGTGAGCCGACCGAACATGCCGGTGGCAAGTGGATTTATCGCTATGCCTCGGTCCTGGGCGGGGGCGGTTCCATCGAGATCGATGTCAATTATCTGTACCGCAGCCCGCTCTATGGCATCAGCCGCATGTCGTCGATTGCCATCGGTGCCTTTCAGGCAAAGAATGTTCCCGTTCTGGACATCCACGAGATTATCGCGGGGAAGATGGTTGCCCTGGTGACCCGCCGTGCGGCGCGCGATCTTTTCGACGCCCAGCGGATTATCGCTATGGAGTCTCTCGATTGGACAAAGGTTAAGACAGCCGCCTTGATGATCGGCGCCAGCGCCAAAAGCTTCGACTGGCGGACGGCTTCGCCGGACGCCATCGGCTGTGAGGTCTCGGACATCACCACAAAACTGGTCATGTGTCTGCCCGAACGATATTTTGAACCGTTCGGTGGCCCAGAGTCCTGGATTGAAACCGTGACGGCGGAATGCCGTCAGGCGCTGGCGGCATTGTTCGCGTTCACCGAGGGGGAGAGTGCGTTTCTCAGGGGTGTTCTCGATGATGGCGATGTGGATGCCAAAAACCTGGAGGTGCCGGACTCCGTGCGTAGGGCGATCGAAACCTGCCCGGCATTGCGATGGAAAGCGCAGAACGTCAAAGCGTGGAAAACCGGTGACAAATCGGTGGCTCCCCGTACAAGGCGGCGGATCGTTTCCAAGGGGATGAAGGATTCCGATGGCAGGTAAAAGCGTGGCGTCGCTGGACGCCTTGATCCTGTTGGGGGCCGAGAAACTGGCCCAGGTCATTCTTGACGAGGCAGAGATCAATTCTTCGTTTCGCAAGCGCGTGACTGCGGCGTTGGCCAGCACCAAAGGGCCGGACGCCGTCGCCAAATTGATTGATCGGCGGTTGGCGGCGCTGGAACGGGCGCGGGCCATGATCGCGGGAGAGGGAACGGCCATCCTGTTCCGAATTCAAACTGGTTGAATTGGACGGAACGGATTTTTTTGGTCCAATCGGATGTGGAGTTATCTAGCCATTTTTTGGTGCCAATGATGTGGCGACGGCATGAAGGTCGACGGTAATCAGTTCATTGCTTTTCCATTCGGAGAGTTGGATCAGCTTTTCGGTCATTTGCTCAAAGAATCGGCCTTTTTTGCACGGCAGGAAAGTGATGCCTGCGACGTCGGCGAAAAGGCGAACGGTCATCCATTCGATCGGATCCGCCGCCTGACTCGGTTCAGCCTCCAGCACTTTGCAACGGTCCCCGGCCGTCGTGTCGAGGTGGTAGACTGTCAGGGGCCGATCATGAAGGTGCAGTCCGTAAAGCTGTCCCAGCGCCCAACCGGTCGCCAGGAGCGGATGTTCGTGGCCGCCGGAATCCAGGAAATAGCCTTCGCTGGCTGGAAACAACCCCTTCGTGCCGTGTCGCGAATCAATCTTGAGCTTATAGCCACCGACACTGCCGCGTTCGGTTCGCCATTGAGCGACGGTTAGCGCGACAGCGCCGATATTGGCGGGGGTGCCGAAATGGGCGCGAATTCGGCGACGTTTGGTGCGGAGATGCTTCGCTTCCTTCTCCGACCGGAATCCGTTGAGGATTACATTGATGTCGGCCGCTTCCAGACTCATCTGCGGGGGGAGATGGTCCTCGGGAGCGAGGGGGCCGGTTGCGGGAAATTCCCCTCTTTGAGTGACAAGAGCGACGCGTCCGGCCGTCCAATTCCTTTCCGGCGTTCGCAGCAAGGACGTGAACCCTCGATCGATCGCCAAATTATGCAGCGGGCGGTCCTGTGTCACCAGCATCGAACGATCATTCATTAACTTCTCAAGGATGATCATGTCGGGAAGACCGGGATATTTCTCGGCCAGTGCGACGAACTCGACCGGCCGGGGTCCGATCAGCCGTTCGATTTCTTCCAGCAGTTCCGGGGTTGACGGCAGGCACTCGTCAAGAATGATCCGTTCAATATCGCGGTGCATGATCTCGTAATGCCAGGATCAATTGTCCAACCCCGTCAACCGGACAATGAGTTGCCCCTTCCGGGAATGGCGCTCGCGGATGCCGTTCAGGTGGCGGCGGAATAGCTCGGTCTGGCCCTTCTCTTCGGCCAGGCTCCCCAGATCGGCGAGCAAGGCGGCGGCCCGATCATAGCCCGCTTGATTGCGGCGTTCGATTTCTTCGTCCACCTCCCGCCACACGGTGTCGCCGCGCTTGGCCAGGGCGTCGAGGCGAGCGCGCCGAGCCTTTTCCGCCGCTTCCTTCTCGGCCTGCCGTTTGGCGTCCGCCCGCCGGGCGGTTTCCTGTTCGCGATCAAGGCAAAGGGCGTCGGCGCGGGCGCGCAAATCGCCGACTGTTCGAAGGGCGGGGGTTACCCCCGGCGGCAGGCGATCGCGAACCCAAGACCGCAGGGTGTGCCCGACATGCGGGTCGCCATCATGCAGGCGGATCAGAAGGTCTATTTTCTCGGCTTCCGGCAGCCCGGCGACGATCTCCTGGAGGATTTCGGGGGGCGGTGCCGCCGGTGCGGCAGCTCTCTCGCTGGCGGCGGCGATCAGGTCGGGGTTGATGGCGAGAAAATTTCCCAAGGCTTCCAGCGACGCCGACAACGGTCCGAGGCCGGGCAGAGGTTCGGGAAGGTCGTCGGGCAACGCTTCGGCCTCGATCGCCAGCAACCAGAGGATATAAAGCATCCGCCGGTCGCCCCCCAACAGCTCGGCGCGCAAGGGAGCCAGAGCGGCCAGCCAGCCGGAGCCGTCGTCCCAGTCTTCGGCTTCGAATTCGCCGCAATCGATGTCGAGGATCAGATTGTCGCCGGTGATCCGCATCGTCACCTCGTTAACCTCGCTCAGAAAGGGGGCGACGTCCTGCGGATCGACCAGCTTTTTCGGTAACCGCATCATCAGACGGCGGCTGCCCCAGTTGGCGAGATAGAGGTGGAGATCGAACCATCGCTCCATCAAATTCATCGGATCTCCCTTGAAATCCCCCCATTCGTAGGTGTTGACGAAACTGCTGGCGGTGATTCGCGCGCGGGAGGAGAGGCCGCGCAAGGTCTGGCGGTCTCCCTCGGTCAACGGGCGGTCGATGGCTTGAAATTCGTAGTACTGGTATTCGCTCATGGGATGGAAAACTCCGAGAACGGGTCGGGGTTCATATCGAGAAGAGGGATAATGGGAAATGGTCGGTCAAGCAATCGTCGCCAGAGCGGATTCCACCCAGCCAAAACCGATTCGCTCTTGCTCCAGACGGATGTTTTTGCCGAGCCGGTTGTCGCGCAGATCATCGTAGAGCGTTTGTTCCGAGGGGGTCAGCCTGGGCATGTCGCGCAGCGTCTGCTTCTCCTCGAACCCCCAGTGCGATTCGAAGGCAAGCAGGGTGGTGCGATCCATCAGGAACGATAGAACGTGATCGAATTGGTGGCGGAGTTGATCCAGGATGCCGAATCCATGGGTATCGATGTCGCCCCAATAATGGACGCGGCATCGCGTCAGCCATCGGGCGGGCTTTAATGTCTCGAAGCCATAGCCTGCGCCAAACAGGATCAGACTGTCTTCGATTTCCGGGAAAGCGAGGAAATTGATCTCATTTTCCGTGATGAACACTTTCGAGATCGGCGGATCGAGCCGGGCGAAATCGTCGCCGGTGAGGGCGATGTCCTGTCCCGGAAAGGAAGAGAGGAGCGCCGGGTCGAGGATGCGAAAGCGAAGACGCGGCGGCTTGTCGCGAAAACCATAGCGCTCCGCGAAGCGGCCGGCACCGGTGGCGGAGAAGTCGATGGTTTCAGGCGGCAAGAGGCGATCCAGAAGCTCGATCAGTTGCCCACGATGCGCTTCGATGAATTTGCTGTGGATACCCGGTATATCCACCTGCCGGAGATAGATGCCGGGCCGGGGATGATCCAGGCACCAATCGGCGATGTCCAGAAACCGGTCCCAGTCATCGGCCAGGGCCAAGGTCTGTAGCGGCTTTTCGCCGAGCCAGCCTTGCAGGCACGGTTGCCGCCGGCGTGTCACCTCCAGCAATGCGGAGAAGCGCGAGACCTCCTTGCGTTTGCCGATCAGCGCGACGGCGTCATCAAAACTGTCGATCCAGGCTTCCGCGGGAACGGAATTGTCCCCCAGGATGCGGTGCCTTATCGCTCGACTTTCGATCCGGCATTTTGGCATGGCCTGAAGCTCTCTGATCCAAGCCCTGACGGACTCGAACTGATCGGCCATTTGCGCCGAGGTCGGGCCGACGAGCGACAGGCGCCGCGGAAAAAGCGGTTCGCCGGTGACGAGGCCGGCCAGTATTTTTCCCTGAGTCCAAAGCTTTTGAAGTTGCCGGACCAAGTCGGCGGGTCTGGTCCAGCTCATCCGGCAAGTCTCGCCTTCTCGGCGCGGTATTCCTCGATCGACAGGTTGCGCAGCTTGGAGGCGCGGCCTTCTTCGTTTTGGACGAATCCCACGCCGGATACATAGGGTTCGATGACATGGATCTTCTGCAAGGGTGTGACGATCAGGAGTTGCAAATTGAGCTGGGAGAAAAGCCGCAAGCCGTAGTGCGCCGATTCGTCGGAGCCGCGTCCGAAGGCTTCGTCGATCACCACGAAACGGAAGGATCGCGAGCGTACCTCGCCCCATTCCAGACCGAATTGATAGGCGAGACTCGCCGCCAGGATGGTGTAGGCGAGCTTTTCCTTCTGTCCTCCCGATTTTCCACCCGAATCCGAATAATGTTCATGTTCGCTGTCATCGGCGCGCCAACGTTCGCTGGCGGCGAAGACGAACCAGTTTCGGACGTCGGTGACTTTCGTCGTCCAGCGGAGATCCTGCTCCGATTGTCCTTCCCGTCCCCGAAAGCGTTCGATGATCTGTTTGACCTGCAGAAATTTGGCTTCCGAATATTGGCTGTCGTCGGAACCGCTCAAGGTTCCCTCCGTGCAGGACCGCAGTTCGGATTGAAAATCCCTGATATCGGCATCCATGGTCGGCTGCGCTTCCAAGAGGATGTATCGCCCCTCATTATAGTCGATCTGCGTCAGCGATTCGTTGATGCGCGTGATCCGCTCGCGGATGGTTTCGCGTTCGCGCGCCAATTGGGATTGGAAATTGGCCACTTCCCGAATCGTGTTCTCGTTCAGCAATTCCTTGAAACGCGCCTCGAAGCGGGGAAGATCGTCGGTCGCAAGGCCGTCCAGCATCTTGCGATATTCGAAAGCCGCCTCCATGTCGGCATCCACTTCGGCTGTTTCGAGCTTGAAGGCCTCCTTGTAGGCGGTCATCGCCTGGATGATCCTGTCCCGCAACTGCTTGAGCTTCTTGTCTTCGGCTTCTATTTTTCGTTGCAGCCATTCGCGCATGTCATGTTGGCGATTGTCGCAGGATTCCACTGAAAGCTGATGCTCGCCCAATGCTTCGCCGCGCATCGCGGCGAGTGTCTGGAAATGGACGGCAGGGATGCTTTGGTCAGTCTCTTCCAGAATGCTCCGTGTTTGCAGGCGCAGCGCTTCGGCATCGCTTTTTCTCTGCTCGGTTTTCGATCGTTTGTCCTTGTGGTCCTCTAGCTGCTTCTCTGCCGCCTTTAGCGCCACCGCGACGTCCGAGAGACGGGCTGTCAACTGCTTCAGCACATCGGACGCCGATTCCAGCTTTTGCTTTTCGTCGGATAGTTGCGCCAGTTCCCGGGCGGTGCTTTTCCAGTCGAGTTCGTGAAAATCGGTGTATTCGCCAAGCTTCGATAGTACCATCAGGCGGTCGTTAAGTTCGCGCTGCTCGGCCTGGATCTTGCCGATCAGGTCGCCCAGAGATCCCAACCGCGCTTCGAGCATCTTTTTTTTATCTTCGAGCGCGGCGATCTTCGCCGCATTGGTCCAGCCCAGGACATAGCGGCCGCGGTCATCCAGCCGATGGCGGTCGTCTTTCTCATGCCGCTCGCCGGGCGCCTTGATCTGCCCGGCGCGGGTCATCGCCCGCGTCTCTCGTCGGAATTGCTCGTGGGTGGCGCAGCAGGCGACGTCGAAGCGATGGGACAGTTCGCGCTCCAGCCAATCATAGAACGGCGAATCGGGTTTGATCGCCACCTTGCGGGCCAGGGACTCCCGGTGCAAGCTGGGTAAATCGCCGCGCGTTCCCGGCCGCACCCGGAAATAGACCAGCCGGCCTTTGAGATGTGTCCTGTCGACCCAATCGGCGATGGCGGCGTAATGCGCGTCGGGCACGAGAAGTGACAAACCGAAATTGCGCAGCAGGCGTTCTGCCGCTCCTTCCCAGTCGCGCTCGTCCTCTCGGACTTGCAATAGTTCGCCGGCGAACGGCATGTTTTCCTCGGAAATGCTCAGCGCGGCGCAGGCGCTGGCGCGGATCATGACCTGTTCGGCCGGGATGTTGCTGCGCCGGGCCTTCAGGCTGGCGATTTCGGCGAAAAGCAGCTCATGCTCATGCCGTCCCTGCCGCAAGCTCACCCCATGTTCGGTCAGGTCGTTTTGCAGATCGGCGTCCCGTGTCCGCGCTTTATCGGCCAGCTCTTCGAAATGTCGCCGTTGGGTCGGGAATTCCACGTCGCCATCGGCCGGGCTCTCGCCCAGGGCTTGGACCAAGTCGCGATATCGTTCGGCCTTGCGTTGGCGCGTTTGGTGCTCCTGATCCTTTCGGCGTATTTCGGCGGCAAGGCGCTCGACGCGGTCGCCCCCATTGTCGATGATGCTTTGTTTGAGGTCGGCTTCATTCCCGCGAAGCGCGTCCCGGCTTTCCTCGATCCGCCTGACTTGGCCGTTTTGCCGCTCCCAATCCTCGGCAAGCCCGGTGATCCTTTTGTCCAAAAGTTCGATCTTCAGTTCGGCGAAATAGGGTCTCAGCGCATCGCGGCAGGCGCGCAGTTCCTCGGCTTTGCCACTGAGATCGGCATGTCGGTCGCAGTCTTCCACCAGAGGAGCGAGGAGCGCGATCTGGCGTTTGGCTTTGAGGACGGCCTCATGCGCCCGGTTCAGATCGTCGAAATGGCCGATCAGCGCCGCGATGCGCGGGGCGACGTCGAAAGGTTCCAGCATGTGGCTGCGCACGAAGTCGGTCAGGTTACCGACCGACTTCATCGATACCGTCTGATGAAAGAGTTCAAGCGCCTGGTCGTTCTCGATGCCGAAGCGACGGCGAAACCAGGCCCCGTAAGGGGGAAAGCTGTCGAACAACTCGGCGCCCGATCCCCGCAGCTTTTTTCGTAAAGAGGAGATGTCGGAGCCGAAATGGGAGAAGTCGGTGGCGATCGACAAGGCGCGCTCCGCGCCCACGAAGAAACGCGCGGGTTGTCCTTGCAGATCCTTCATCCAGAAGACCTGTGCCAGGGTGACCGTCTGGTCGTAGCCGGCATTGTGGAAAACGCCCAGAATCACCGAATAGCTGTTGTGATCGCGCAGCGCCACCGGTTTGGCGGTGCCGGACAGCTCATTGCGCTCGGATTTGTAATGTCCCAGAACGTAGGAGCGCAGCGAGCGTTCCTTGCTGTCCGCGCCCGCAGCCTTGTTGTAGGCGACGCGATGGGCGGGGACCAGAAGCGTGGTCAGGGCGTCGACGAGCGTCGATTTGCCCGATCCGATGTCGCCGGTCAGCAGGGCATTCTTGCCACCCAAATTCAATCGCCATATATGGCCATCGAACGTGCCCCAATTGAAGACCTCCAGATGGTGCAGGCGAAAGCCGGACAAGGCGTCGTCGGCAACGAAATCGAGCCGCAGCGTATCGGAGTCAGGCATTGTCGGCAGCCTCGGACTTGGTTTCGAACTGAGTCCGATAGGCCGAGAGCCTTGAATCGAAATCGGCCAGCCACTGCGCATCGACGAATGCCTTCAGGATGCGGCGCACCTCGAAGACCGCGTTTTGTCCCCCGCTATTGGTTCCGCTGGTCTTCAGACGGCGCAGAAATCCCAGTTCGATGATCTTGTTGAGATGGGTGTCCATCTGGTCGATCAATTTGGCCTCATTGCTGCTCTCGGGCAGAAATACCCTGATCAGTTCGACGATTTCGTCGCGGGTCCGCACAAGCCGCGTGTCACCGCCGCCGGCGTCGAACTCGGCCAGCTTTTTGCGTAGCAGCGCCAGCAGCAAGCTGACCGGGAAGGAGAGCGGTCGTCTTGCGATCAGGCGCGGTGGACCGGACAGGCGGTCATCTTCCGGGTCGTCTTCCCCGGTCCTCTGGCGCGACCGCAGAAAGGCATAGCCTTCCGACTCGTCCAGCACAAGCTCCAGTCCCAATATGGTCACATAGTCGCGGATCCTGGCTTGCAGCGTTTGCAGGCTGCTCCAGAGAACGGCATCGTTTTCCTGATAAAGAACCCCCTTGAGCAAGGGTATCACCAGGGCCGAAAGATCATGTTTGGTCCGACCGTCTCCCGTGTCTTGCTCGTCCATCCCTACCTCACAAAAATCACCCGCGGCATGCGCGCCCGTTTTTCCCGCATCTGTCCGTTCGCCTCCGGATGGACCCATGGGATGGAGTCTGTCACGTCTTCGTCCACCGCCGCCTTGAAGCTATCGCTTGCCAGTTGCAAATAGGCCACCAGCTCCGCCAGACCATGGCTCAACGGCCGCATCTCGCACAACTCGCGCAGGGTGATGTGCGAGCGATCTTGCAGGGCATGGCGGATATGTCTGGCCAGTTGTTCCTTGTCGATGACGATTTGCGTGTAGAGAGCGCTTGCATCTATGACGGTATCGTCTGGTTCCAGGGCGATATCGGCGATCCGCGGTTTGAGCGGCGGGGTGTGGAGCGGTCGTTCCATCGGCAATTCGATGGTGGCGGCGGTGTCATCGATGCGCATCACCTCACCCGGAGGAGGAGAGTCCCGCAGGGCCAGCGCGCCAGCTTCGATATTGTGCAGAATATCCATGATCCGCCGGTTCTCAAGCCATGCCTGGTCATCCAGAAAGCGCCGCAATTGCTGCGACAGTAGGGCCACCGTGCGCTGGGTGAGTTCTCCGGCCTCCAGCCAATCGTAATGCACCCGGCGCAGCCGCATATCGGGTTTGAGATCCATCACCGGCGGCAGAGCCAAGATGCGTTCGAGCAGCTTCGATAGTTCTTCCTGCCGATCGCTGGACATCAGGAAATCCCAAAAGGCGCGGAAGCTGCGGCCTTGGTCGGAATCGGCGATGGCGTCTCGTTCCCCCATGATCTCCTGCAGCAGGTCTCCCTTTGCCCCTTTCCATAGGGCGACGCGTTCGCGTACGCGCCGGTCCAATCCGCGAAAATTATGTTCCACTTCGCGGAAGTCGCTGAGCAATTCCCGCGCAAGCTGGGCGACCTGCTGGAAACGGTCCTTGATCGCCGTGTCGTCCAAAAGGGGGATATCGCCGCTCATGACACGCGCGATCTCGGCGTCGATTTGCTCGCGGCGCCGGTTGAGCTCTTCAATGCGTGCCGCCGGGTCGGTTTCGCTACCGTCGCTCATCTGTTTGAGCAGTTCAAACAGGGTGAGCAGGCGCGACTCGGTGCCGACGAAGCTGCGTTCGGTCAATGTATCCAGCCAGGCGATCGCCTTCTCGGTCGCCGGCGTCAGGTCGAAATGCGGCTCATCCGAGCCCTGACGGTAGAATTTACGCAGCCACCCCTTTGCCGGGGATGCCCAGTCGTTGAGATAATCCAGCGCCGCTTTCGGGAAGGATTCCGCCCCCAACTGCTGGCGCAAGGCGAACAACTCGTCTTCCAGCGCCTCGGCCAAGTCCGCTTGCGCCATGACGCGCAGGTTGGGCGTGATGAAAACCCGCTGGAGGAAAGCGGTCACCAGCGGCGCATTGTCCGAGCGCAGCAATCGCCACGCGGGATGATTCTGCCGTAACAGGTCCAGGGTGTGGTAGCTGACGCTCATGACGCTTTTTGTCACCGCTGGGATCTTTTTATCCGGCTCACCGGAGATTTCGGGTCAGGGTCGCTTTGAACAATATCTCATGGCGATCGATAATGAGAACAAAAAAAGAACCAGGTACTCCTTTTGGGGCCGGATGACCGCGCCTTGTCGGTCGTTTGGCTTGCAAGGGAAGGGGCCGGATCGGCCTTCATCCCTCACTGACGGTTTCTTCGATCCTGGCGAGTTGCTGCATGATCCAATCGAAGCCGGGGGCGTCGCCAAGGATCGTGCCCTGCATGGCGATATAATCCCGCTCGATTTCACGGCGTAATGCCGCCTGTGGCACGACGCGCAACGAACCGGGAACCGCTTCTTCGAATTTCTTCCATGCCTGGCGGAAAGCCAACAAATTGTGCTCGCGAACCGCCGTGGCCAGTTGGTGATTCCGCAACGCGTTTTTGCCGATATCCGTATCGTGGATCATCGCGACGTCGTAATAGTGACGCGATATCCGGTCACGGTCGGATGGAAGGCGGTTCTCGTCGCGGTATCCGCAATGGACCCCATGAAGAATCAGGATTTTTTCCCAGAAGGTTCTCGTTGGGTCGATTGTCAGGATGTTGGCGATGGCGAAGGGCCAATCGGGGAGGTCGCCCGATATGAAGGGACTGACGGTAGTTACTCCGTGCGGATCGAGCGCGGAACGCGCTCCACCCTCGATTTTAACCCGTGGCAGAACGTAATGAATATCGGTTGCGAAGAGGCTATTGTACTCGACAAGCAGTGTTTGCCCATCCAGGTCGGTTTCATCGGCAATAATTTGGCTGTCCGCGCCGGTTGCCCGCAACACCGCATCGAGCGACGCGCGGAGATCGCCATGGATATAGGCGCTGCAGGCGGTGCGCAGATCGGTGAAAAGCGCCTCGCGCTTTTTTCGGGACATCTCCGTGTCCGAACTGGCCGGATCCCGCGCGCCGGTAAAGCCGAGATCCTGCCGGAAGACGACGATGTCTATATCTTCCGAGAAACGGCGTATCAGGCCGTATGCCTTGGACAGCGACGTTCCACCCTTGAACAGCAGCTTCGGACTTTGTTGCGGCAATCCGTTGTAAAGAACGTCGAGAACGAGGCAGACCCAGAAATCCTTCTCGACATAGGAGGGAAGCGTGTCAATGCGCTGGGCCGTTGCGGTAAAGACATCGGCTCGTTCTTGGTCGGGAAGTCGCAAGAAACGCCTGAAGGATGGGTTCATAAAGCGGTCTCGGCAGGAGCGGTGATGCTTTTCACCAGGGGCGCCGCCCACCCAGGCAGTGTATGGATATCCTTGGCGAGATCATGTTTGATGTCATCCGGTAGACGGTTGCGCAGGATCGCCACGACCCGCGCATCGTCGATGGCATGGGCGCCGAGCCAGTGGAGCGCTTGCACCACGGGCGCCGCCGGACGGCCAGCCCAATTGGTGATGCTGGGTCGCGCGTGTTTCAGATGGATGGTCCAGCCATCGACCTTGAGCGTACGGCTTGCCCCATCGGTCACATAGCTTGCCTTGGCGGGAACTGCATTGGTGAGGCCGAGTCGGTTTGCGGCGACGATACCGTCCGGCATAATGCGGATGTTATCTCGCCGTGCAATGGCGGAAATGGCGGCATCGAGATCGACCGGGGCAGGGCGCTTCAGCGTACGGCTGATCCTGGGCTTATCATAAAGGCCATGTCCGACCCGACGGAAATGTCCTGCCTTGACCAGACGTGACAACGCCTGATCGACGGCCGCCCTGCTGCCGATGTCCAGGAAGTCCTTTGGCGTGCAAACCCATTTGTCTTGCCCATGGGCATGCACGCGTCGGACAATCATATCTGCGACCGCGTTCATCTGAGTACCATCAGTCAATATTCTTGTCAGAAAATATGGCATAAAAATCTGACAAATTCAATGTTCGAAGCGGACGGTGGGTGGTTGTCGATGATGCGCCATGTCAGCTGCCCCATGATCGCGGGGCACCCATCTCGTTCCGAAATTAAACTGGTTTGAACTGGCTTGAACGGAGCATTTTTTGGTCCAATTTTGGTCCAATCAAAATCGGAAGTGCCCTCAATTCGGTTGCATCGCAATCACGTTATTTCAACGGTTTCTATAAGAAAAACAGTACGTTGTCGTATTTCGGCGTAAGTGGGCATGGTGGCTATTTCGCCCTTTCACGGCGGTAACGCGGGTTCGAATCCCACTGGGGACGCCAATTCTTCCAATGACTCAAGGCCGCCTTCGGGCGGCCTTTGTCGTTCCGTACGGCATAGCCGGTCGTGGCGGTGGTTTTGGCAAGCGTTAAGAGGGCAGCGCGT
>Ga0209415_10001853_pt1 | contig 39935 bp, 30 predicted proteins | sample PeaSoiSIISIP2007_FD_187696 | JGI IMG/M metagenome (GOLD analysis project Ga0209415, IMG submission 187696) | Peat soil microbial communities from Weissenstadt, Germany - SII-SIP-2007 (SPAdes) (version 2) | ecosystem: Environmental > Terrestrial > Soil > Wetlands > Peat | place: Germany...
CGGTGCACGGCGGAGAAGTGTTCGGCCGCTTCCCGTCAATGGAGCTCGGCGGCCCGGACGATCTGGGCGCGAGCGGCGTCTGGATTCCGTCGACCTCGGACGAACAGTTTGCGGCCACCATCGCCCGCTGGTACGGAATCACCAACCTGCCGGCGGCTTTCCCAAACCTCGATAACTTCCCCCAGCGAGAGCTGAACTTCGTCTGAGGTCTCGTCAGGATGGCGAGGACGCCGGCCTGACCCGATCCTGTATCATCGCGTACCAGCCGGCGAGAACCTTGTCCGCCAGCGCATCGAACTCAGCCCTACTGTGAAAATCCAACACCTGACAGCCGCTCCCGTCGATGAGGCGCCGGCGGAGCGAGGATATCGCGGGGCTGGCGTTTTCGGGATTCCGGAAAAGGACCACAGTCGAACGCATGGGGAAGGCGGGGTCGGCGGTGCAGGCGATGGAGAGATCGACGAATTGCGCAAACCTGCTGTCCGCGTCGGCTTCACCGAAGATCTGCACGAAGAAATCGCAGAAGCGGATGTTGGACTCGACGTTGTGCCCGTGAAGCCGGGGGTCGAATCCGGAAGAGGGCGAAACGAGAGCAAAGAGAATGCCGAGGGGCAAGGTGACGCGTTCCCCGAACTTCGCGTTGGCGGCATGAAATGCGTCCTTCTCGGTTTCGAGCCCGGTCACGGCGCAACATAGCAGCCGCCAGGTAATCCAATTCGCAGGCATCAGCGCTGGTCACAGGATAAACCGCCGGAGCGGTTTACGTGCGCGGCGGGTAGACGCCCTGTAATGCAATGCAGAAATTCAGGCCCAGATACGGCTGCATGTTGTCGTGCGGCTGGCTGCCTCCGGCGGGGGCGAGGGTTCCGGCATTCATGACGACGTTCGGCGGGTTGTTCACCGAGACAATCGCATAGAGGGGAGATGACGAGGAACCCGCGGGAGTGTGGCTGGCGACAGAACTCGTCTCCTTCTTCGTAGCGGGGTCCACGGAGTAGGTGTGGGTGTGAGACGGGATTTCGGTCTCAAGCAGCGTGACGGTCGAGGAACCGCCGGTCTCTCCAAGGTCGTGCAGAGAGAGCCCGGGTCCCTGGCCGGGCTGCATGGGCGCACACCCCTGAAGATTGGGGAGGGCGAAGTTAGACCTTCCGTCTCCTCCGTAGGTAGTGCCGAGGAGAGAGAACAGGGCGGTGTTCTGTGAGAGGGACAGCAACTGCCCGTCGCAAAATGCCCATTCCTTTGGTGGAAAATTAAATGGGAATATTCTGATTTCTGCCAAAAAATAATCTGACATGTGGGTGCCTCAACTCTGGCTCGGAAAAATGCCCTGCAATGCGATGCAGAAGTTCAGGGTCAGAAACGGTTGCATGTTCAGGTGGGACTGGCTGCCGCCCACCGAGTTGACAATCGCGGCATTCATGGCGGTGTCGGTATTCGGTCCGTAGCCCTGCGCACCGCCGCCTCCCGGGACGGAAGTCGTGGAAGGCGCGTTCGCGGTTGCCTGGGAGCTGGCGTTGACGGCGTGGGTATGCGCCGCAAGCTGACTCAGAGTGAGCGTGACGGCTTGTTCGCCGCCTATTTGGCCCAGCACGATCCCGCTCCCCATATGAACGGGCACGCGGCTCTGCAGATTCGGCAGGCCGAAGTTGGTTCGGCCATCGCCACCGTACGTGGTGCCCAGCAACGCGAAAAGGGCCTGGTTCTGGTTGATGGGGAGCAACTGACCATTGCAGAGGGCCCAGTTTTTGGGAGCAAAACTGAAGCTGAAAATCCTGATTTCTGCCATATATGGGTCAGACATGTCTACACTCTCCTATGTTGGCGTAGGGAATGTTCCAAATAATGAAATAATAAAGTCAACGCAGAGATAGGGCATGAAATTCGAGTGCGGCTGCGAACCGCCGGTGGAGCTTACCATGAGCGGACTCATGGCGATGGAAGGAGCGCCGCTGGAAAAGACCTGCTGGCCGCCGCCGAAGGTGTTCCCGGACGGCGACGAGGATCCCCCGCTTGCAGAACCCACCGGCGTGTGACTATGAGACGGGATCTGTGACGTACTGAGGGCCACCGACTCGACGCCGCCAGTCTCTGCCAGCGTGAAGCCATTCCCCTGGTGCATCGGGAGGCGCCCTCGAAGGTCGGGGAGAGCAAATGTGCTCTGACCATCGCCGCCGTAAGTGGTGCCGATGAGGTTGAAGAGGGTTTCGTACTCGCTGATGGGCAGTAGCTGGCCCTCGCAAAACATCCAGCCGGCCGGGGCGAAGTTGCCGCCGAACATCCGGATCTCCCCAACATATGGCGTACCCATTCGGTTACTCCGTCAATTCCCAATGTCGAAAAGGTACCAGTGACCGTTTCCATCGGAAAACAAGGCCAGCACAAAGTTGCCGGCCTTTGCCTGCGTGGATGAGGGCGTCTGCGAGGCTCCGGCGCCGAGGCTGACGATGGTATCGGTACCCTGGACATTGGCGATGATCTGCGCCCCGTCGATGACTTCGGTGTTGGGGTCGGTGGGGGCGTTACATGCATTGCTCGCGCTGATGTTGCGGCAGGTCGCGATCAGGATGACCACGCGCCCCTGAACATTGGCGTGGGGGAGCGTGAACGTCTGGGGATTTCCGTTGCTCACGCCGGTATGACCGGAGCCACCGCCGGAATTCTGAGTCCCGCCGGAGTTGTCGACTAGGTAAATCATGTGCGTGTCGGTGTCGGACAGTGTTTCGCCACGCACCGCTGTCGTGTTCATGTTGAACACATTGCCGGTGGGGCCGTTGTCGCCCTGAGCTCCGGTTGCTCCCGCTGGGCCGGTGGCGCCGGTGTTGCCAGTTTGTCCCGGTGGTCCGGGATTGCCTGTGGACCCCGTACTTCCCCTTGCGCCTTGCGGGCCCTGGTTCCCGGTGGATCCGGTTACGCCGGTGGCGCCCGCGGCACCCTGGATGGTCCCTGTAGGCCCGGTTGCACCGGTCGTCCCATTCGGTCCGGTGGTTCCGGTGGAACCTGTTGGGCCGGTGACGCCACTGGCTCCCGTTACGCCACTGGGTCCGGTGGGGCCGTTCGGCCCCGTGGAACCGGTCGTGCCGATGGCTCCGGTGGGCCCCGTATTACCGGCCGGTCCGGTAGCTCCGGCACCACCCGCTGAGCCAGTTGGGCCGGCCAGTCCGGTCGCACCCGTGAGGCCTGACGGTCCGGTGGGTCCGGTGGGCCCGGTGACGCCAGCAGCGCCGGTGACTCCGGTCACGCCACCAAGCCCGGATGCGCCGGTCGATCCTGCCGGCCCGGTCGCACCAGTTGCGCCAGGGGTACCCGCAATGGTAACGATCAACTGGGCGGGATGGCTGGTAGCGGTATTCTCTTTGGTATCGAGCAGCACGCTGGTGCTGCCCTCGCCGGTGATCTGCAGGCCATCATTCGAACCGGGAGTAGAGATCCAGCTCTGCACCTGGCCAGTCACGTTCACGAACACAAACGAGTTCGCGGCGCTGACCGCAGCGGAAGCGAACTTCGTGCCCGCCGTTGATGGCTTCCCGGACCAGGTGACCGTGTTCTCATTCCACGAAGCGGTCGCCAGCGTGAAGTCCAGGGTGCCTGCGCTGGTCACGGTGTTGGCGTAGACCCTGAGATAAGCGGCCGTCACTACCGTACTGGTTGGATACGCGGAGAGATCGAACTGCACAAGCCCGGCAGTTCCCGGGGCGATATTGAGGGTCTGGGCGGCGGTCCCAGTGTTGAAATTAGTGCCGGGCGAAGCGGAGTTGATGGTGACATCGCCGACCAGAATGGCATTCGCCGCGCGCAGACGGGGAGCCAGGACGGACGCGGCCAGGAGCACAGCGGCGGCGGGGCCAATCCACGATCGGATGGTCATTCGTGTCCTCCTCCGGTATCGCGCTCGCTCATTGGCTGTCGCACGCACTGGGACTCCCGTTCTGATCGAGCTGAGTGAGGTACCACAGAGACACGCCATCGCTCACGAATTCCGCGGTGGTGATGACGGTACAGGTTGTCGCCTGTCCGGCCGCCGTCGAAAAGGAGTTATGGTTCAGAATGTGATCGCTGGCCTGGACGTTGATGGTGACGGTGTTCGGCGAACCTGTGTTGTAGTTGGCCGCCCCCTGGATGAGGATCAGTTTTCCGGCGGCGCTGTTGGCGTGAGGAAGCGTAATCGTTGCCGACCCGGACGAGTTATTCACGAGGATGGCGCGATGGGTGTCCGTATCGCTGATTTTGCTTCCCGAAGAAACGGGTCCTTCCACGCTCCAGGAATTCGTGAAGGTGGGCCCGGTTGCGCCCGTCGCTCCGGCAGCGCCGGTGCTGCCGGCGAGGCCCTGCGGCCCCTGGTTGCCGGTGGCGCCGGTTGCTCCGGTCGCGCCAGCGGGTCCGGTAGCGCCAGTCGGCCCCAACGATCCCTGATTCCCTGTCGGGCCGGTAGCGCCAGTGGGCCCTGCCACGCCGGTTGCTCCAGTTGCTCCCGCGGGTCCGGTTGGTCCGATTGGACCAGTGGAGCCAGGCGGTCCCTGTGGACTCGCGCCCGCCGGTCCGGTTGTGCCGATGGGGCCGGTTGCGCCTGGTGTGCCGCTGGCGCCGGTGGGTCCCGTTGTTCCCGCCAGCCCGGTGGGGCCAACCGAACCGGTCGGACCTGTTCCACCGAGGACGCCCGGCGCACCGGTCGCCCCGCTCGCGCCCGCCGGTCCGGATGCGCCGGTTGCTCCCGTGGGTCCGGTGGGGCCGAGAGGCCCGGTTGCCCCGGTCGTTCCAGTCGCGCCGTTTGCCCCGGTGGACCCGGCGGGGCCGACCAGCAGAATCTCGAGCGCCGCATGATGGCTGGTAGCGGCATTTTCCTTGCTGTCGAGGACGATGCTGGTGGAACCGTTTCCCGTGACGATGAAGCCGTCGTTGGGAGTTCCGTTCAGCCAGGCCTTCGTCTGAGCGGTCGCGTCGATCTCGAGGTACACGCCGGCGGTTGAGACAGCGATGCCGGTCTGAACCGGTGTGCCCGGACCGGGCACGGGATTGGTGAAGCCGTTGACGGTGGCTTCGGACCAGGGACCGTTCGAGGCATAGACGTTAATCGATCCGCTCGTGGTGACGGTGTCCACGAAAATGCGCAGCTTGGCGGACACGACGCTGTTGCCGGTAACGCCCGCCGAGAGCTTCGTCAGGTCGAACAACAGCAGCCCTTCGGAGTTGGCGGAGCCGCCGACATTCAGGCCAGGCAGATTGCCGAAGTTGGCGGTACTCCCGGGATTGATGTAGCTGTCCCCGATGAGAGGGGCGGTGTCGGCCAGCGCAAGAGTGGGCAGCAGGAAGATCAGGCTCGCCGCGGCAATCCGAATTGTGCTCGATCTCATTGGCGCTCCCATCACTGGCTCTGCGAAAGCACGTACCACTTGTGGTTACCGTCGGAGACGAACTGCGCCCAGTTCGCACTGTTCTGGTAGAAGGCGCCTTGCGTCGGGCCTTCGCCATTCGAGTTGGCGACAGCGTTCGAGGAGGCGATGAAGTCACCCGTCAGGATCTGATCGCCGGACGCCGGATAATAGTCCGTGAAAGCAAAGGTCGTGGGATTCGTACTGAGAATCGCGATGACCTGGCCGGCCGTGGTGGCGGGCGGGAGCGTCACGTTGTAAGGACCGTCATATGTATCCACACCGTTGGAAGCGTCGACGGTGTGCAAAAGGAAGAAGTGATCGCTGGTGTTCGCCGGAATCGTCACGTTCGTTGCACCTGTTGAGCAGGTGTTCGGTGCGACAAAGCCAGGGCAAGGCGAGTTGGCGAGGTCAAGAATCGGATACGAGGTATTGTTGAACAATCCCTGCGGGCCAGTCGGCCCGTCGGCTCCGGTAACACCAGTGACTCCAGGCTGTCCAGCCGCGCCGTTTGCGCCAGCGTTTCCTGCGAAGCCCGTGGGACCCGTTGCGCCGGTTGCTCCGGTCGGCCCCGGCACCCCGTTCGCCCCGGTGTCTCCGGTTGGGCCCGGCCCACCGGTGGGACCGGTAGCGCCCGGCAAGCCACCCGCGCCGGTGCCTCCCGACGCTCCAACGGCTCCTGGATTGCCGGTTGGCCCAGTGGGCCCGGTGACTCCGGCGGATCCGGTTGGTCCGGTGATGCCTGCAGGCCCGGTCGCACCGGAGGCCCCCGTGTTGCCGGTCGCACCCGTATTACCGGTGACGCCTGCGGATCCCGCGGGTCCGGTAGCGCCCGTCGGCCCGGTTGCGCCAGGAGGCCCCGCAACTGTGCCCGTCGGTCCGGTTGCTCCGGCCGGTCCGCCTGGTCCGGTACTTCCCGCTGCGCCGGTGGGGCCGGTCACGCCAGTGGCACCAATCGCGCCGGCTGGGCCAAGCAGATTTACATCGAGCACAGCAGGATGGCTGGTGCTCTGGTTCTCCTTCGTATCGAAATAGACCAATGTGGATGCGGGATTGGCGACGATGAGGAATCCGTTGTTGGTCGCGCCATTCAGCCAGGCTTTGACCTGGGCGGTTACGTCAACGACGATGAACGTGTACGCGAGATTGACGGACACGGTTCCGAGCAGGGCGCCCGGAGTGGGATAGCCGCTGCCGGTGACAGTCGCCTCCGTCCACGCGCCATTGGCCGCGTAGATATTGACGCTGCCCGGCGCACCGATTCTGTCCACGTACAAACGCAGGCTGGCGTTGGACACCTGCGCGCCGATTGTTCCCGCCGGAAGGGTCGAGAAATCAAACTGGACAAGCCCCTGAAAATCCGTAGGACCGCCCACGTTCATGGTGGCGACGGTTCCGAAATGTCCCGAATTCGAGGGCGCGAAACAGGCGTCGCCGATGAGACGGGCTTCGTCAGCGCGCAGAACGGCGGCGAGCAAAACCGCGAGACCCGCAAAGAGAGCAGCTCTGCCCTTCATTCGTCCTCCGCGCTTACGACCTGCCACCATTCCGCAATCACACTCCAGCCCTGCGCCTGGGCAGCAGGATCAAGGCAATCACTCCCACCGCGCTCAGGAAAATGGTTGCCGGTTCCGGCGCGCTTCCCGCGCTGGTGACGTTATCGATATCCACTTCCCAGTTCGGCGACCGGTTGGCAAAGTTCGCGTCGCAAAACGAGCCGTCGGAGCAGCCGAACTCGGGGCCAGTGAAGTCGCCCTGGCCGGTGCGGGTGAAGCCATCGCCCAGAGACGTGCCGGCGGGCTGATTATCGCTTTCACTCAGCACCAGAAGGTAAGTGCCGGCCCCCAGCGATTCGGAAATGTACGAATCGAAGCAGGAGCCGGTGACGGAGTCGGCCGGCACCTGACCGCAGGTGCCGTCGTCATTGCTGAAGAGCAGATTGCCCGAGGAATCGAAGATGGACAGCCAGGGGTCGAACCCGCCTTCTGGAATTGTCTGGCTCGCCTGATCCGTTCCACCGGCATAGCTGTAGGTGACGGTGTTGACGGTGGCGGGACCGGCGAGAATGAACGGGATCTCGGCCAGTTGGTCGTCCGTGGAAAACGTTCCCTGGAACGAGAAACTACTTGCCCACGTAACGCCTGCAAAGGCCATGCAGGCGACCGGAACAACCACGCCCCGGCAAGGGCGCGACATACCCATGCTCCTCCTCAAATACAGCGATCCCAACCTTTCGCTCGCCGAGGTGGAACGGCTGCCGTCCGAACAGATCTCGTCCAGCGTAGCAGCAGTAATGGTGGAATACAATACAGAAACGCTCTGCTTGTAGAAAATCTGCACAGAGGAGGTGGCGGACCGTGGTGGCGATTACGTTTCGTCCCGTGACGGAACAAGATGAAGCGTTTCTCTTCGAGCTTTACAAGCGCTCGCGCGTGGAGGAGTTCGCCGTGGCCCAGCTCAGTGAAGAACAGTTCGACCAGTTGATGCGAATGCAATACAGCGCACGGAAGGCGAGCTACGAGGGAAACAACCCGCACGCGCGGCACGATATCGTCCTGGTGGATGGCGTGGACGCCGGTCACATCTGGGTGGCGCGGACAAGCGATGGGATGCGGGTGATCGATATTTCTATCGCCAGGGCTTTTCAGAACCAGGGAATTGGAGCGACGGTGATGCGAGAGCTGATTGCCGAGGCCGGCGGGGCTGGAGTGCCGTTACGATGTTCGGTGGCCACCAACAATCCGGGATCCTTGCGTTTTCATCAGCGGCTTGGTTTCCTGATCATCGGCGGAGACGAATCGTACTACCAGATGGAGCATTCCAGTGTGGGTATGCGACTATATTAGAACCAGGGCGCTGGCGTGAGCTTCTATCGCAAGTACGAACTGGAGCGGCTGGTTCAAAAGGCCGAGCCCAAGACCTTCCGGGCTCGCGAAGTGAGCACCGGGCAGGCGGTTTATCTGCACATGCTGGGTGGGCTGGACGCGGCATCGCGCAGGCCCCTGCTGGACAAGGCCCTGGCGTTGCTGGCCGCGCACAACCCAGCGATCCTGGATGTGGACGACAGCCAGTTCGCTCCCTATGTGGTGACCGGCATCGTCGAGGACTTCGCGGGACTGCCGGCCTGGCTGGAACGGATTCCAGCCGGCCCGCCGGCGGCGCCGCCTCGCGCTCCGGCCCCGCGATCGCCCGATGCGGAAATCACTAAGACTATGGAGATGTCGGCGTTCCCCGTTAAAGGGACTGCGCCGGCTCCCGCCATTTCTCAGACCCCTTCGGCACCCCCGGCGGCTCGCGTGAATCCGCCGGCGCCGCAAGCTGCACCCCGGCAACCTGCCGCCGCGCCGGTACCACCCACAGCGGAACAGATGCCCGCAGCATCGCCGGGGGCCGAGCCAGGAGAGTTCACGAAGATGTTCGGCGGTTCGGGACTGAAGCCCGCTGCTCCACCGCCGCCCGCGCAGACGCCGGTTTCGGCTCCACCTCCGGCGCGGCCGTCGGCGGCGGCACCACAGCCCCCCCGGATGCAGCCACCGGTCGCCGGGGCAATGCCTTCCGCAGCGTCGGAAGCCTTGGGAGGGAGTGAATTCTCGCAGGCTTTCGGCAACAGGAACGTCCCCGCAGCCGTGCCGGCAAGCGAAGCCGGCGAATTCACGCGCAGGTTCGGCGCGCCACCGCCAGCCCCGTCCGACAATCCAGCGGGATTTTCACCCAAGCTACCGCCACAGCCGGCACCGGAAGCACCCCTGCCGTGGGAGCCACGAGCCGCCGCTCCGAGCCAGCCGCCGGTGGAGACGCCCGCCGCCGCAATTTACCCACTGGTGGAAACACCCGACACCCAAAAGCGTCAGGGGGCAACGAGGCCACCCATACCCGTTGCACCAACGCCACCCCCGGTGGTTCAGCAGCCCGCGCCTCAGCCTCCCGCTTACGAGGGCGCGTCATCGATGTGGAACAGTCCGCCACCCGCCGGCTCGGGGCCGGGCGAGTTCACGCGCTTTTTCGGTTCGCCGATGGCGGCGGGCTCACTCCCGATCGAGGAGATCGAGCGAGGACGGATGCCGGAAGCGCACGCGCCGGCGGACAAGCCGTTCGACGGTCCGGGAGAGTTCACCAGGTTCTTCGGATCGAGCAAGCCCGGCGATAAAACGCCGCCACCGCAGGGGCCCGCGCAATTCTCGACATTTTCGGGCCGCGCCAGCGGGCTGTTCAACGTTCCGCTGGCCGGGGCGCAGCCGGCTCCACCCATTGCGCCGGCCCAGGGGCCGAGCGAATTCACGCGGCAGATGAACCGCGGAGATCTGCTTCCCCCGGAACCGGCAGCCTACGTTCCGGGAAATACCGGAAAGCCCGGGCGCGGCGCGCTGATTGCCGTGATCGTCGCCATCGTAGTGGTTCTGGTGCTGCTCGGCGTGATGTTGATCCTCACGTTCCGCCACTGAATCGCATGGAAACGGCCGTCGGGAATGATTCTACGCTGCCGTCTCGAGTCGGCAGGTATGAGTGCAAAAAAGACCTCGGCGGCAACATGGCCGATGTCTATCTCGCCTGGGATGCCGTGGCCGCCCGGCCGGTCGTGGTCAAGCTGCTTCGTCCAGTGGACGCCGCGGACGAAACCAAGCGGCAGCGTTTTCTCTCCGAGGCGCGCCTGGCGTGCCGCTGCTCTCACACCAACGTCATCATCACGTACGACGTCGGCGAGCATGAGGGACGGCCATACATCGCGATGGAGTGGCTGGATGGCGAGCCGCTGCGCAATATTATCCATCGCGGCGGATTCAGCGATCCCGCGGAAGCCTATGCGATTGCGTTGCAGGCGGCGCGTGCTCTGCAGTATCTTCACCAGCGCGGAATCATCCATCGCGACGTGAAGCCGGCGAACGTGCAGGTGGCGCCCGATGGACACGTGAAGCTGCTGGACTTCGGCGTGGCGCGGAGGGACGATTCCTCGCTTACGCAGGCGGGCCAGATTCTGGGGACGCTTGCCTACATGGGGCCGGAGCAGATGCTGGGGGAGAAGCCGACCAAATCTCTCGATATCTACAGCTTCGGCGTGCTGCTGTTCGAGATGCTGACCCTGCGGATGCCGTACCAGGCGGAAACGCAGCAGGAGATCGCGGCGGCGATTCTTTATAACCCGCCGGACCTCGCTCCCCTGTACGAGCGCGGTGTTGCCGAGCCGATCATCGGCATGATTCAACGCTGCCTCGAGAAGGACGCGGCAAAGAGGTATCCCGATTTCCAGCCGATTATCGATATTCTAAAGCCGTTCGCGCGCGCCGAAGCGGCCAGCGAACCGGTCGCCTCGGCCGAGAAGACCATGATCGCGGACAAGCCCGTGGTCCCCGCGCGCCGCAACTCGGGGTGGAAATGGCTTGTGGCCGCCGCGAGCGCCGTTGTGGTTGTGTTTGGCCTCGCCATCGGGGTTTGGCTCTGGTCGCATCGCGCCAGGGCTCTCGAGCACGTGATCCTCACTCCCACCGGGGACATGGCGCTGGTTCCCGGCGGTGAGGCGAAGCTCGGGGAGAATGGCGCGTCGGTGAAGTTCGTTCCGGCTTTCTACATCGACCGCACCGAAGTCCCCAATCGCGACTATCGCCGCTTCTGCCGCGAAACACAGCGGCCGGAACTATTGGGCCTGGCCGGGGCCCCTGGCGACCTTCCCGTGGTGAACGTCAACCTCGCCGACGCAAAGGCATTTGCCGCGTGGGCGCACAAGAGACTGCCAACGGACGTGGAGTGGGAAAAAGCCGCACGCGGCGCCAATGGGCAGAAGTTCCCCTGGGGCGATGAGTTCCGAATGGATGCGGCAAACTTGTTGCAGGCCCGAGGAATGCCTGGCCACCCGATGCCGGTTGCGTCGCACGCACGGTTTGCGAGCCCCTACGGAGTGCTGAACATGGTGGGCAACGTCTGGGAATTGGTGGACACGGCGGTTGCGCCGCCTTCGCCGGAACACTTCGCGGACTTTCCGAATCTGAATCCGCCGCCTTCGGCCAGCGAACCGTGGGTGGAGATTCGCGGAGGCAGCTACGCGATACATCCGGACGCCGGCGACCAGGCCGGGCTGGTTTCGGACTACGCCAGGTTTCCAGCGCGCGCCAGCGAAAACGACGTCGGCTTTCGCTGCGCCCTCGATGCCGACAAAGCGGCGTCCATCACGCGCCACTGACGGCAGCGCGGGAATACCGCTCCCTCCGGTCGCGGCTCGGTCACGCTCGATGTCCTCCTTGCGCCGGGCGTTTGATTCCAGGTATCATCGTTCGACTGAGCGGGTTCGACGGACTGGCTCGACCGGAGCCGGTGGTGAATCGCTCGCGGAGGAGAACCGAAATGCGACCGGCCATTGCGATGGTGCTTGCTGTTTTTGCTTTTTGGGGCGCCAGTCCGGGCGCGGCGAACGCGCAGGAACCCGGAGTCACACCGCGGATGGCCGCGGTTTCAAGAAATACCGAGGCGGTGGCCGCACCACCGATGCAGACGCCCGTTTTCGGGTTCGTGAGCCTCGCGCCGGTGGGGCCGAGTGGGAGACGCGTTCACGCCGGATCGGAATCCGATTTCTCCAGGTACCGCCTGCAATTAAGCGCCATCGCAGGTGTTCCGGGATCGGCGGTCCTGAGCGGTCCGCTGGCAATTCCCAGCAATGTCACCTCGATCCACTTTGCGCCGGGCCAGCAGTACGCAATCGTGGAAATGGAGCCGGGAGAGTCGGTGGCGCTGGCGCAGTTCACCGGCACTCAGATGCTGCCGCCCGCGGCGCTGCCGGCCGGCCTCAGTGCGCCGGACCTGATTTCCTTCAGCCCGAATGCGTCCGCCGCCGTGCTGTTTTCGGCCGCGGAGTCACGTGTTGCCGTGCTGAACGGGTTGCCCGCTGCGCCACAAGCGGCACGCCACATCGAAGGCGCGGCGTTGCCGGCGGACATTCGCGAGCTGGCGATCGCCGACGATGGCGCCACGGTGATTGCCGGAACATCCGACGGCCGCGTTCTGGTGCTGGCCGGCGACGGCTCACAGAGGTTGTTGTACAGCGCTGGCGAGCTTGGCGGGGTCGCCTTCGTACCCGGTTCAACCGACGCGGTGGTGTTCGATCGCCAGGGCGGCAGAGCCATGCTGATCGCGAACGCGGCAACGGCTCCCGCGATGCGCCCGCTGGCGGAGGGCCTTCCAGCGCCGCAGACCGGAGCACTCATGCTGCAGGTCGATACGCGGGCCGCCCTGGTTTCGGCAGCCGGGGCCAGCGATGTGTGGCGAATCGATTTGCAGACCCAGCAGGTACAGGATATTCGGCTTTCGTCCGGGCTCACGATGATGCAGCCGTTGCGCGCGGCGGGCCGATACCTGCTTTCCGCTCAGCCCGGGCAGCCGGCCTGGGTGCTGGATACGAGCGGCGAGACAAGCGCGGTGTTTTTCGTACCGCGGCAGATCGCCGCGGCGAGGATGATCCGTTAGAAGGAATAACATGTCACGAAACAAGATTGTTCTCCTGGCCGTTCTCGCCGCGATCCTCCTTCTCCCGGCTTTGGCCGCCGCTCAGACCACGACATTCACGCTGACGTTTCAGAATCTCAAGGACAACGAGCCGGTGGCCAACTATTACGACGGCGGCCTCGGCGGCGACAGCAGCGGGCCCGGTCCGAACTATGGAGTGATTTTCGGTTCGAGCGCACTCGCCAGTATTTCCGGGTCAGCCGGTGGCATGGGGAACTTCGCGGACAGTCCTACCGGCACAACTTCGATGTATCTGTGCTCAGGGTCGGGATGCAGCAGCAACTCGGGAGGCACCGCCGCATTCGTGATGAATGTGCCGGCGGGGTTTACAACTGGTTTCTCGTTTTACTATGCTTCGGGGAATTCCTCGGGGGCCGTTACCGTGTACGACGGGACAAACGGCAGCGGAAACGTTCTGGCCACGCTGACGCTGCAGGCGACGGGTGTGAACTGCAATGGATCCCAGTTTACGTACAGTTGCTGGCAGACGGTTGGCGTCTCCTTCAAGGGCACCGCAAAGTCGGTGAACTTTTCCGGGGCCAACAACGGGATCGGGTTCGACAACATCACCATCGGCAACCAAAAGCCGAATGCAGGCGTGATCGTCAACACGGCGTCACTGCCTGCGGGACAGGAAAGCGTGGCTTACAAGGCGACGGTGACGGCTTCCGGGGGTGTGCCGCCGTATCACTGGATGGCCACGGGGCTTGCGCAGGGGCTGAGTATCGATCCGTCGAGCGGCATCATCAGTGGCATGCCGCAGCAGTCCGGGACGTTTTCGGTAACCGTCAGCGCGACCGACAGCGATGTGGCGGCAGCTCCGCAAACAGGGACGAATACGTATCAACTGGTGATTTCCGGCCCGGCGAAGCCGGTGTTGTCGACGCTGGCGCCCAACACGGCGGTGGCCGGTTCCGGCGATCTGACCATGCAGGTGAACGGTACGGGATTCATCACGCAATCGGTGGTGCAGTGGACGCCGGCGGGCGGCCCCACTTCGAACCTGACGACGAAGATCGTGAGTCCGACGCAGTTGACTGCCACAGTGCAGGCAGCGCTGCTGGCCAGTGCGGGGACCGCGGCGGTAACGGTGACGAACGGTTCGGACCTGATTTCGGCGCCTCTCACCTTCACCATCACATCGCCGCCGACACCAACGTTGACCGCGCTTTCGCCCAGCACGGCGGTGGCGGGCTCGGACGGTTTGACGCTGCAGGTGACCGGCACGAACTTCGACAGCGCTTCCGTGGTGGAGTGGACGCCCGCGGGCGGTTCGGTGACGAATCTGACCACGACGTTCCAGAGCGCCACGTCACTCCAGGCGACGATTCCCGCGCCGCTGCTGGCGACGCCGGGCACTGTGTCGGTGGTGGTGGCGAATTCGGCATCGCTGGTTTCCGGTCCGATGTCGTTCACTATCACAGCGCCGGCCGTTCCCGCAGGTCTTGCGCTGGCGATTCCGACGCCGGGCGTCCTGCCGACGGACCAGCCATCCATCACGGTGACGCTGAGCTCTGCGGCGCTGGCCAACTACACAGGAACCGTGGTGCTGAGCTTCACGCCGGCGGGCAACGTGTCGGGATGGCCGGCGGGCCAGACGAACGCGCAGGTGGTTTTTGCCGGGGGCACCAATACGGCGAATTTCACCATTGCTCAGGGAGCGACGACGGGCACGCTTCCCAACAATGGCATGTTCCAGCAGGGCACGGTGGCGGGCACCATCACGGCCACTATCACCAGCGTGAACGGCAACGCGCTGCCGACTTCTTCGCAGCCTATGGTGACGCAAACAGTCAAGGCCCTGGCTCCGGTGATCACGGCTGGTTCAGTGAAGATCACAAATCTGACGACCACCGGCCTGACGGTGGAACTGGACGCGTATTCGACGACGCGGGATCTCTCCGGCGCGACGTTCACCTTCCAGGCAGCGTCCGGGGCGATGCTGAGCGGGACCTCGCAAAATGTGAGCCTGACCAGCACGGCGACAAGCTGGTTCTCGGGCAGCGGGGGTCTGGCGGCCGGCGGCAGCTTCCACCTTTCGGCGCCGTTCACCTATAGCGGCGATCCGAACGCGCTGGGTGGCGTTTCGGTGACGCTGACGAACTCAGTGGGCGCCTCGACGGCGGCGACGGGAACGAAGTAGGCGCGCAAAACCCTTGCTCGCGCGCGCGGCTCAGTAACGGGATTCTTACTGCGGCGGGCCGAGCGTGGCCGTCCCAGGGCCGCCGATGGTGCCGCTGGGGGTCTTCGTTCCTCCGCCTTTGGAACCATAGTAAGCGCCGAGTCCGCCGGCGACTGCCGCTCCGGCGACCACAGCTATGGTGAGCAGCAGGTGGGAATGCGCCGCGGCGACGCCCGCCGCGCTGGATGCGGCCGCAGCACCGGCCAGCGCATTCGTCTGCGAGATGGAAGTCGTCGCGGTGTGTCCCTGGTACGAAGCGTGAACGGTGATCTTGAATTCCCCGGCAACGCTATTGGGATGCAGAACGGCCGACGCGCGCCCGGAGGCATCGGTGGTCACCTGAATGAGCTGGCCGCCATTCACAAAGGCACCGCTCGGGCCGGTGCTCGGCAGCGTGAAGGTCACCAGCACGCCCGCGAGCGGGGTCTTGTTGCGGTCGTGAACCTCGACCACCGGCTTGGTGGCAACGCCTTTCTTGATATTGTTGATGCCGCCCTCGCCCTCGACGATCACGATGGTAAGTTCGTCATCCGAAGAAGCGCCGCCGGAGGGTTGATCCTGGGCGTAGGTGGGCTGCCAACCGGTGGCGAAGCCCATCAGGAGCATGCCCCAGCAAAGCAACCGAGTGAGTGGTGAATCTGTTTTCATGACCGCAACCGTATGACGTGTCATCGTAGCCAAATCCGCGCAAATTCGCAAGCCTTATCTCGGCGTACTGTTTTTCGCAGCCCCCTGGTTTGTGGCATACTGTTCGCATATGCGACACGTGCGGTGTGTCGCCCTTCCGCGGAGGAGGCCGCATGACGTTCCGCTTGGTAATGGCTGCTTCGTTGTTTGTGTGCTTGCCCGGCGTTCCTGTCGCGGCGCAGCAGCAGGATACGGGGCAACTCACACCCCGGGAGATGTATTATCACCGTGACGAAGCCGCGCAGGCCACGCCGGCGTCGTCGGAACAGACTTCCGGCACGAAACCGGTGAAGCCGAAGCATCGCGCGTCAAAGCCGCAGGCGACAACCGCTGTCGCCGATTCCGGCAGCACCCAGCCCTCTCAACCGGCACAGCCCGCGCAACCGGGCGCCGCGCACACGGTAGCTGTCGCGAGTCCATCTTCGACGGGGTCGGAAAAAACCGGTATCCGGTACAGCCTGGTGATGATGACCGCCAACGGCCCGCGCGATGCGTCCGACGACGAAGTCTTTCACGCGGGCGATTGCGTGCAGTTGAAGGTGGAATCCAACAAGTCCGGCTATCTGTACGTGCTGCACCACGGGCCGGACGGCAACTGGCAGCCGCTGATGCCTTCGCCAAAGATGCCCGATGAGGACAACCGGATTCGCGCCTTCAGGACGATGCAGATTCCCGTGAAGTACTGCTTCCAGTTCGACAACAAGCCGGGCATCGAGACGCTGTTTGTGGCGGTGGCGAACAGCGCGGACGCGATGCCGGATCTGCGTCATGCCGTTGCCGCAATGAATCGAGGCGGATCCGACGACACATCGAGCGGACCAACCATGATGGCGCTGAATCATCAGGTGGACGCACTGCGTGGGCGCGGCATGGACATCATGCAGGTGCAGAAGGTGGTGGAGAAACCGCCGGACGCGCCGGACTCCGAAGACGCGCATGCGGTATACATCGTGAACACGTCGGATGTGAAGAACGATCATGTGGTGGCGGAAGTCAGGCTGCGGCATGAGTAGAGCGGCGCTTCTCCTAACCGCGCACAACGGGCGCGGCAGGCGTCCGAGTGTGCGTTTTCAGGGCGGACGCCGCCGCGTCCTGTGCGCTCCTCCCGCCGCGGCGCTCGCGTTGATGGGTTGTGCCTTCGCCTGGGGCGAAGAAGCGACTCACTCCACTTCGCTCGACATCGTGGTGGAGCGCAAGGATGCGTCGGGTTGGCAAAGCGTGGATCCCCATTTCGTCTTCGCCAGCGGGGACAGGATTCGTTTTGTCTTCCGGTCGGGCGTGCCCGGTTATCTGTACGTCCTGAATCGCGCTCCGTCGGGCGCAAGCGAGTGGATCTTCCCGGCCGCCAATGCACGCGCCGATAACCAGGTCGCAAGGGGGCAGGCTTACGCCATTCCCGCCGATGGGGCGTTCATCATTTCGGGCCCCCCGGGATTTGAGACAACGGTGTGGATTCTCAGCCCAAAGCCGCTGCCAGCGGCGACGGCGAAGGCACTGAGCGCGGAGGATAAGACCACTCAAAACGGCGAGGACAGTCTGATCCCGCGCTGCCGGGATACGTTTCTGATCCCACGCGGTCTCTGCACGGACGATCGAGCGGGAGTGACGCCGTTCCGCGTCCCCGCGCAAACGAATTCGCTGGTGGCGCGGGAACTGAGCTTCACGAAAGACGGCGACAACACGCGAATCACGCCCCAGGACGATTCCTCGGGGAACCCGATCGTGTACGAGTTTCGCATCGCGCACAGGTGAGAAGCCCGATGTCCCGGCCACTCCTTTGTCTCCTGCTGACCACCGCCGTGCTGGCGCAGTCGCCACAACAACAGCAACCGCTTCCGGGCCGCGGCATGACCATCGCGTCGGTGCCGGAGAAGACACCGGGCGGTCCGCCGCCACCCGCCGGACCGGTGTCCATCCCGCGGGGATACGCGCTCATCGTGGGCGTGGCGAAGTTCGAGAAGCTCGACCCGCGCGACTTTCTGAACTATTCTGAATCCGACGCGCAGTCTGTCGAGCGCGTGGTGATCGCACGCGAAGGCGGGAATATCGCGCCGGAGAATGTGCACACGCTCATCGGTCCGCGAGCGACGCTGGCCAATTTCCGGCATGAGCTTGAACAATGGCTGCCCAGCGTGGCGCATCCGCAGGATCGCGTGATCGTGTACGTCGCGAGTCACGCATTTGTGGACGCGAAGGGGCATGGGTATCTCGCGCTCTACGACATCGATCCGCGCCATCCGGTGGAGACCGGCTATCCGATGGAGCGGCTTGGCGACGTGCTGGCCAATCAGGTGAAGGCGCGGTGGAAGGCGCTGTTCACGGACACCTGCCATTCGGCGAAAGTCACCGACTACACCACGGACAAAGCGGTAAATGACGCTTACGGGAAGCTGCAGGGGTTCCTCACGCTGGCGGCCAGCCACGAACAGGAGCGCAGCTACGAAGATCCGGAGCTGAAGGCCGGCATCTTCACCTACTATCTGGTGCAGGGATGGCGGGGCGCGGCTGACACCAGTCCGCGGGATGGCGTGATCAGCGCGTTCGAGCTGACGGAGTATGTGCGCCGCAATGTACGCGATCACGCATGGCAGAAGCACGCCATGCAGACGCCGCAGGACCACGGCGATTATTCGCCCGATATGCTGCTGGGCTTTGTGCCTTCGCACGTCGCGGCGTCAGCGAAGCTGGCGAATCCCACAGGCACGCTGCACGTGGTGTCCAACATGGACAACGTCGAGGTTTACGTCGATGGAGATTTCCGGGGGAAGCTCGACAAGGGCGCATCGGCCTCGTATCCGGGTTTGACCGCGGGCAAGCACGTGGTGCAGGGGGTGCGCTCGGGCTACGATCCCGATACCCAGGAAGTGATGATCGATCCTGGGCAGGACACTACCATCAATATCCGGATCAAGTTCCCGCGCCGGACAAGCAAGGCTTCCGAGAATCTGTTCAACGACGGACTGCGGCATTTCATCAAGCACCACGGCTCACTGCTGGCCGGGGGACAGGCGCAGACCGAGGCCGACGTGAAGGAGGCGCAGAGGGATTTCGCAGCCGCGCTGACGGAGGACCCGAAGAACAGCCAGGCGGCGTATTACCTGGCCCTTTCCGATCAGGCGCTGGGCGATACTGACGCCGCGGTGAAACACTGCCGTCAGGCGATCGAGATCGATCCGGCTTATACAGAGGCGCGCGTCCAGTACGGAGAGTTGCTGGTGGAAGCGGGCGACAATCAGCAGGCGGTGACCGAGTTGCTGGAAGCGGCGCGCCGCGACCCAGGCAACGGGCTGATCTACTCGCGCCTGGCGTGGGTTTATTCACTGACGAACCGATACGATGAGGCTCTGCGAAATGCCAACAAGGCCGTGCAGCTTGCACCCAATCTACCCGAAGCGCGCCTGGTGCGTGGCGACGCGTTGCGCCTGAGCGGGAAATTCGACGAGGCGCGGGACGATTACCGCGCGGTGATCGACATGAGCATCGGCAATTCCGGGTTGCGGCTGGCAGCCTGGGCGATGTTGCCGTTCGTCTCGCGAAAGAGCGCGGGCCAGCGTTTGTTGTACAACGATCAGCGCAATTCCGCGTTCTTCGGGATGTGCGAATGCGAGGAGCGCCTGGGCAACGTCGAGCGGGCGCTGGGGTACTGCCAGGAGGCGCTGCGCTACGAGCCCGACGATTTGTACACGCTGTACCTGCTGGGCACCGTGGAGATGAAGCTGTTCAACGGATCGGTGAGTACCGATCGCGCGGCCGCGCGGACGCACCTGGTTTCGGCGGAGAAGTATTTGTCGCGGGTAATCGACATTAATCCCGATCACGAGTACTCGGTGCAGGCGAAGGCGTACATGGCGGCGATCAAGGTCCGGCTGGCGCGTCTGGGCGACTAGGTAGCGGGGCACGCGGCGTCGGCCGCGTCTCTGTGGTCTCGGGCGAAAGCGCGGCTTACGCCGCGCGTCCCACTGCGGAAATCGAGCCGGTCAACGGACGACCGCACAGTCCCGCGGAAACCGGTCGGCCAGGTCACTCCGGGACGACGCGCCGGTGACCGTCGCAAGCGAGTGCGGATCTTCATCGGTGCTGTTGCGCCAGCCGTTGAATGACAGATTCTGGCTGCCAACGACGAAGCTGGATTCATTCCTCGGGATGGCCCACACATTCCAGTCCGACGCCAGGCTCTCCAGGAACCACGGCCAGTCCGGCGTGCTCAGCGACGGCTGACTCGAGTTGACGGCCTGCAGGGTGTCACCGCAGACGGTCCAGTTCTCGGCTCGGACATCCATGACCGCACCGGTCTCCCAGTTGGTCACGTTCCGGTCAGTGTCGCCGGTGATCAGGAGTTGCCCCTGGCTGTTGCCGCAGATGACATTGCGAGTGAGCAGCACATTCGCGCTGACCGAGCCGGCCACGCCCGCGCCGGACAATGCGCCGCACATCCGGCTGCCCGTCAGCAAAAGCGGCCCCTGGTTCGCTTCAAAGAAAACTCCATCGCGCAGATTGTTCTCGAACCGGCTCGATTCGATGGTCACGTTGACGTCGTCCGTGTCCAGCCACAAACCGCGGGCCTGGTTATTCAGCGAAGCGTAGCCGCGGAACAGTCCGTGGTGGATCAATTCGAATTTGCTGCCCGCGACATCCCAGCCGGTGAATCCGCCGGCGGCGCCGCGCCAGTTGTTGAAGGAGGTCTCCGAAGAATCGACCAGCAGCCGCAGGATCTGATAGCCTCCCATGCCCGAACCGCCGTTGTTATTGGCGTGCACGCCGCGGATGGCCACGTCCTGCGAAGTGGTCACATCCAGACCGTTCCAGTTGTTCCATACGAAGGTGCAGTTCTGAACAAGCACCTTCGCGGAGTCGTCAACGGTGACCGCTCCATCGGGGAGCGGTGTGTTGGCGTATTGAAACGTGATGCCGCGGACGACCAGGTTAGTTCTGCCCTTCGCAAGCAGCAGCGGCGAGCGGACGGCAACTTCGACGGTTGCGGAGTTCAGATCGACGGCTGGACTCACCATGACGGTGATCGTCTGCGCCGATTCGGAGACAAGGAACGTCCCGGCGGTCAGGTTCTGAGGCGCGAGCACCTGAGTCAGAGACGAGCCATTCACGATGATCATCTCGCGCCGGGTCACGATCGGCTCCAGTACGACGTTTCCCTCCCAGCCGGATGGATAAGGCGCGTTGCCCCATTGATACGGCCAGGCATGGGTCCACATGCCGGTCTGGCCCTGCCGCTGCCATCCGGTCCACACGTCGGCGCCGGAGATGATTGGGTTCCCGTCGCCCTCGATCACCAGCGGCGCGACGACGTCTGGCATGGCACGGGACAGCGTCAGCGCTTCCCGGTACACTCCGGCGTGAATCTCCACCTTTGTGCCGACGCCCTGATGCACCAGTGTGTCGGCGGACTGCAGCGCGGCGGCGATGGTGCGAAAGGGAAGTGCAACGGTGCCGGGATTGCCGTCGGAGGCCGACGGGTTGTTCTGATCCACGTTGACGATGGCGCTGACAAGGTTCTCATCGACGCCGAGCACCGTGTACGGGCTCGTTCGCGAAATCACGCCCTGCGCGTGGACCGTGGCGCCTCCGCCGCACGCGCAGGCGGGAAGCAGTGCGATGGCCACAAGAGCGGCATCGAGGAGTGAAACGAATTCAGGCTTGTAGCGCAAATGAATACTTCGCTTTCGTGCGAGCCGATAAAGCGGCGTGTACGCCGGAATTGGTGAGGTATTGAGCGTCGCGCTCACGCGAGACGGCCTCAAGAATGCGGTCGAGCGCGCACCAGAGCTCCTGGTTTTCGATCTCCCAGGAATGGCCCCAGATATGGAGGATGCCGCTGCGGCGGCGAATGTCGGTGAGCATCCGTGCGGCCAGACTCACGGGATCGGAGATGCAGCCAAAACGTGCGATCCAGGCGAACAAGCCCGGCATGTTTCCCTCCCGCAGCGCGTGACGCACGAGGATCGTGCGGGAGTGCGCGTACAGTTGCATGCTGACGGGCATGGCCAGCGGATCGAACGAGAGATCGTTTTGGAAGGCGAGTGTGGTGCGCGCGAGCGTGTAACCGGCGGCCTGCACAAGCCCGGCGAGACCGGGCCGGAGCTTGCCCTCTGGATAGCAGAACGAGGTCACCGGCTCACCGAGCATGTTCTCCAGGGCGTCGCGGCTCTCGCGCAATTCGCGAAAAGCGGTGTCGTCACCAACTTCGGATAGTCGTGGATGGGAGACGGTGTGCGAACCGACTTCCATGTTCATCGCCCGGAGCTGGCGCAACTGCGAGACGGACATGCGCGGCACGGCGGCATAGCGGACAGGCACATAGAACGTGCCGGTCATGCCGCGCGCCGCCAGGCGCTCGGCGACGCGCAGGTCGAGCGGATGACCGTCGTCCCAGCTCGTGGTCACCAGCATTGGCCGGCCGCTATTGCGCGCACGAAGATCCATAGTAAATCCGCACCATCCTTCGCAGCGGTTTGCGAAGCCTCAGTCCGTCCAGTACCCATGCTGCCGCCCGCCAGAAGCAATCCAGCGCGGTGTGCGCGAGCACAAGCGCGGCGTTCTGCAGGGAGGACCGGAAGTAGTAAATGTCGGCGCAGCGAACGTACCCGGTGGCGAACACTTCCTTGTACTCGAACTCGCCGCGGCCAAGATCGAAGCAGCGAAACTCATGCGAGGCGAAGTTGTGTTCCAGGGTCAACAGAAAAAGAACATGCCCGGGCGTGAGCGCGCGGTAATCGGGATCGTAACCCTGGCGCTCTCCGGTGAGGAGGTCCTGCCAGACGCTGCAGTACTGAAAGGAGACAGGCTTCTCCCCATGAAACAGGATGTAACCGCGCACTTCGTCGTTTTGCGCTCTTTCGCGAAGTTGCTCGACGAATTCCTCCCCGTCCGGCATGCCCGCGTCGCAGAGCTTTTCCTGATACGTTCTGTGCGAGATCTCACGCGCGAGACGGTGAAACTCGGCCATTTCGCGCGGACGCTTGTATTCGCGCCAGTCGATCCGGCCTCCGCAATGGCGGGCCCAGCGCCGGACCATTCGCTGGAGTTTATTCCGGCGCGCGTGGGAATAACGCGCCATGTAATCGTCGAACGTTCCTTCGAGACTGATCTGAAAGCGGCGGTATTGCGATGCGGAATAGCGGATCGAGCCGCGGTGGAAACTGATACGAGGAATGTGACTGGCGACCGGATGAGAATTGATCAGATCGGCGCGGATATCGCGGCTCACGGGCGCCGGGTTCGGCGGACGGCAGTCCGGATCGGCGGGCAAATCGAGCGGCATTCCCGTGTAGACGGCGGCGCGGAAATACACGGGGAACAGCATCAGGCCACCCAGGGCGAATTTCATTCGCACGGTGCGCTCGGTCCAGTTGGCGGTGGCGGCGATGCACTCTGTGATCATGCGGTTTTGTGCCTCATTGGGAAAACGAGGATGCCGGTGCGCTCCAGGAGCCACAGGCCGAGGAAAAGCGGATTGAACACGACGTAGCGTTTCCACAACCGGGCCGGTTCCATGCACAGGCGGAACAACCATTCGAGTCCGGCGTTCTGCATCCAGGAGGGCGCCTGACGGATGCGGCCCGCGTGAAAGTCGAACGCCGCGCCCACGCCGAGCATCACCACGCCGGGCAGCAGATCGCGATGTTCGTACATCCAGCGCTCCTGCTTCGGCATGCCGGTCCCGACGAAGACGACGTCGGCGCCGCTGGCGCGAATGTCGCGGACGGAGGCTTCATCCTCTTCGTTTGTGAGCGGGCGAAATGGCGGAGCATGCATGCCCGCGATCTGCAGCGCAGGAAATCGCCGGAGCAGCGCGCCGCTCAACCGCGGCAGTGTTTCCGCCCGGCCGCCATAAAGGTAAACCCGATGGCCCAGTCTTTCGCACTGTTCGCACAGCGCCATCATCAGGTTCGGCCCGTAGACCCGGGATTGCGCCGGCATTCCCAGAGATCGCAGCGCCCAGACGAGAGGCATCCCATCCGGCGTGCCGACATCGGCGGAATTCAGCACCGCCGCGAGACGGCGGTCGAAGCGGGCGGTCATCACCGAGTGCACGTTGAGGATCACGGCGTAGCGGGCGGCCTGGCCCGCGTTCATCCGTTTCTGACGCACCCAGGCGTCGCAGAGTTCGAGAACCTGATCGTAGCTGGTGGGGCTGACTCCCGTTCCGAGCACGGAAACCTTGCGTGGCGGCACTTCCCGCGGGGCGGCATGGAATGCGTCGCGATAGATGCCGATGAGCCGATCGAGGTTGCACTCGGGCGTGAACCGATTGCGGTACATCGCCCGCGCGTTGGCGCCCATGCGATCCACCGCGGCATCGCTGACGATGCAGGTCTCCACGGCGGACGCCAGCTCGCGCTCGCTGCCCGGCGCGACACGATAGCCGTTCACGGCGTGTTCCACCAGTTCACGCTGGCCGCCGAGATCGGTGGCAATGGCGGGCCGCCCGAACGCGAATGCTTCCACCGCGCTCATGCCGAAGGTTTCACCAGTCATCGAAGGAACCACCACGACGCGAGATCCGGCAAGCAGCGCACTCACATCTTCGCGTGAAAGCGCGCCGGCGAACTCGATGGGCTGATCGGGCCGCTCGCAGGATTGCGCCAGTTTCCGCAGAGCCGCGCTTTCCGGACCGTCGCCGGCGATCACCAGCCGATATCCTGGACGTGCGATGAGCGCCCAGGCCCTGAGCAGCGTCTCGACGCCCTTCTCCGCAGACAGCCGCCCGGCAAAAACAACGGTTTTCGAGGCCGAGGGCTTTCGCGCGATCCTGCCGGGGTCTTCGGTGAAGTTCGGCTTCACGTGCAAGCGCGCCGCATCGAAACCCGCCTCGATGAAACGGGCGCGGGCAAACTCGCTGGGGACGATGAAGGCGTCCACGTTGCTTTCCCAGATGCCGTGACGCCGGGTCCTGGCGATCATGCGAGCCGGTGCCACCGAGGCAATGCGCGAATCGTGAAAGCAGCCGTGCAGAACTCCGCGCCATGGAAAATGGCCGACGCAGTCATGGCAGGGCTTGCCATCGCGAAGGAGCAACGCATTGACGCAGAGAAGGCGGTAGTTGTGCAGCGATTGCACGACTACGGCTCCGCTCTCTCGTGCCGCCTGGTGCACGGCGGGCGTCAGCTTCATCCAGAAATTGTGCACATGCACCACGTGCGGCTGAAAGCTCGCGCACAGCGCGCGCGTTTGTTCAAGCATGCGGCGCGACCAGGCGGAATCGAGCATCAGACGCGCGTTGCCGAGGATGGGAAACGGGCCTCCGATCTCGTTAGAGACTTCGTGCTCAAGTACGTTGGCGCCAGCGCCGCGCAGCAATTCGGCCTCGGCCGCGACCGCGGCGTCTTCCCCCCCGGCGTAGCGATAGCGATTGTGGAGGATCAGGACGCGCATTGCGGCGCCTCCGGAGAATCGGCCTCATTCAACGCGCTCCCCACTGCTGCGCCGCCGATAGCGAAAAACGCCGCCGTCACCGCGTCGATGGGACCGATGATTCCCACCTCAAACAGCGTGGCGATGAGCTGCCACAGCATCACGCTGAGCGCGAGGATCGCAATCCGGTTGCGCGAGCGAACCGCCGACCAGATCAGGGGAACAATCAGGGAAGCCAGCCCCCACAGGAACAGCGCGAGCCCAATTCCGCCGGTCCCCGTCAGCACGTGCAGGTAGACATCGTGCGCCGTTTGCACCTGCTCTTTTCCCCAGACGTAGACCTTTCCGGAATCGGACATGCTGTAGTAGCCGTGTCCGAAGAACGGCGCTTCTTTCGCGGAATTCAGAGCAATGGCCCAGACTTCGTCGCGGCCACTGGCGGTCATCAGGTCTTCCCGCGTCTGTCCGCGGAGGAAGTACGCCGCCGCTTTCTGATCCAGGTTCTCGAACGCACCGATGTACGGCATGAGCGCGAACAGGCCGCCGCAGGCGATCAGAAGAAGCAGCGCGCTCACGCGCCGGCCGAACAGAATGAGTAGAGCGCAGGTCACGAAGAGAGTAGCCATGATGCCGGTCCGGCTGCGCGCGACGAAAATCGCGGTGGTGCAGACCAGAACACCCGGGATGAACAGAAGGCGCGCCCAGTTCCAGCTCGTGAGAAGCCGGGATGCCAGCAGGATGACCAGCGCAACCCCGCCCAGCGCCGCAAGCGAATTCGGATGCATATAGCCGATGGGTCTCGCGCCCGCCAGAATCGCCGGCGAATCCATGACGATCACGAATGCGCAGGCTACCGCCATGACCAGAAAAAAACCAAGGCAGAGCCGCTCCATCTTCCGGCCGGAGTCGACCACAATCGCCGCGCAGACGCCGAGCGCGGTGAGCATGGCCACCTCGATGGCATGCCCGAAAGACATCACACGCAGCGGCGACCAAAGAACGGTAGTCACCGTCCAAAGCGCAAACAGGCCCATGGGCAGAAAACGGCCAAGAACCGCCGTGGCACGGCGGTGGAAGTTCAGCCGGAGCATCAGCAGTGCAAGAAGAACAAGAGCCCCTCCGCGCAGTGCGATTTTGACCAGTGCGATGGCGTCAACCCCGCTGGCGTCGTCCGCACCAGCCCGGCCAGGCGCGGTGAATCCAGTAAGGGCGAGAGCGAGGCAGGCGCAAAGAAAGAGGGGGAAAGTGCCGCCGGTGCGAGTCTCCGTACTCCGCGCGAGTGGGATCGCCTGAACGCAGCTCACGAGCGCACCTCGATTGGCACGGGCGATGCGGCGCTTCGCGTTTGCCGCGCCAGGACGTCCTTGTAGATGGAAAGGATCTGCTCGCCTTTCTGCTCCCAGCAAAGGTGCTCGCGCACGCGCCTGCGCGCTCCCTCGGACATACGCCGGCGCAGCGGGGCGTTTGCCGCCAAAGTCTGCATGGCGACAGCGAGATCGCGGACCGCCTGCTCGGGGTTCTCCGCGGGAATCTTGATGCCGCACTCGGGCGTAACCTGCAGCGCCGGTCCTCCCAGATCCAGGCAGATGACGGGCCGTCCCGCGGCCATCGCCTCCGCGCAGACGTATGCGCCCGAGTCGTGGAGGCTGGGATGCACCAGGGCGTCGCAGTCGGAGAGCATTCGAAAAACCTCGGCGCGGCACACGGCGCCGGTGAAGCGGACTCCGGCTCCCACGCCCAGTTCACTCGCCAACGCCTGCAGCCGGGCGCGGGCGGGGCCGTCGCCGATCAGCCAAAGCTCCGCACCGGGAACGGTCTGGCGCAAACGGGCGAGCGCGCGAATGGCCAGCGCGAAACCCTTCCAATGCAGCAACAACCCGACGCCGGCCATGCGAAAAGAACCGCCCTCGCGCAAAGGCGTCCGGCAAAGAGCGGCGATCTCCTCGCGCGGAATACCCACTGCCGACAGAACACGGACGTCCTTCGCGCCGATCTGCCGGAGACGCGAGGCTGTCTCCTCCGTGGTGGCCAGGGCGACGGCGGCGTGGCGGGCAGTGCGGCGTACAAAAGGATCGCATCTGCCGACCGCCTGCACCGCGGCGCGCAGATGTTCGCTCAAACGGCCTCTCAGAGCGAACGCGCCGTACATCGACGGGGGAGTGGCTTCGCCTCCTCCAACAGGCCCCCACACCATCGGCGCCGGCAGAGCGGGAAGAAAGCTGGGCATCCAATAGGTCGCAAAGGTCGCGTGATGGACGATGTCGAAATTGATTTCCCGATGAAGCCGCCGCGCACGACGCCAGGCGCCGATTTGCCAGAGATAGTAGTAGAGGTAGACTCCCCGCTGGCCGTCTTTCCAGAAGCGCGCCCAGTTCGATAGATCGAAGTATGCGAAGTGCAGATTCTCCGCCGGCGACGGCCCGAGTTCGGCTTCGATCACGCTCCGGTTGTTCGCGCGCGTGATGACCCACACGTCGCAGTGCCTGGCCATCTGCTGCACCAGGTTCCAGCCCACACCGGGCTCGGAGCCTCGATGCGGTTCGCAGGCATAAGCGGAGATCAGCACCCGCGGTCGATGGCTGCTCATGAGCGTTCTCCCGCCCGGTTCAGCGTCAGGAAGAGAACGGACGCAAGCGCCCGGCGCGCGGCGAGATCCTTCCCCGCGGCGCTGTGGCCGTGCAGCGTCACATTGCAGGCCAGGGCTTCCGCCGACCATGCGGCGAGCAGAGGCAGATAGGATTCTTCCGCAAACCCCGTGCCATTCAGATAGCGCTGAATGGCCGCTCGGGTCTCGCCGGATATGAGCGCGCGGAAGATCCGCGGCCCATCATGATGCCGAAGTTCCACGGCCGTCGAAATCACGAAATGGAACAGATCGGCCGCGGGCAGGCCCGGCCCGGCGTCTTCCCAATCGTAGATGAGGAGGTGCCCGTCGGACTCCCGGATATTCCAGGGCGCGAAGTCGCCGTGCGTAAAGAACGTCGGAGTTCCGGCGAGCCGCGGCCAGGCGAAGCCGCGAGCTCGATTCATCAGGCTGGCATACCAGGGGAAATCCGCCATGCGCATCGCGTCTTCCGCCATGCGCAGCCGCTCCAGCAGCGGCGCAGCGTTGCGGCTGCACTCAACGCCCGCCAATTCCCTCAGGAACTGGAGATGCCGCTGGTCGAGCCGCGGCGCCGGCGATCTCCCGCATTGCGCCGCTTTCAAAATCACGATGGGCGAGCCGCCAATCGACGTCAGTCCGATTAGGCGCGGAACGATTGCCGTGCTGAACGTGCACCCTGCCAGAAGCCCGAGCGTTTCGGCTTCATTGCGAACCAGAGCGTTCGTGACGGGGTTGCAGCCCTGCTTTGCGTATGCGAGCACTTCCCCGGCGGCGGACATGACCTGAAACGTCGGCTTCCGGCGCGGTCCCGGCGTGCCCGGGGCGATGGACACCAATACCCTGTCCTCTCCGGTGACTTCCCGCAGGCATTGCTCGAGGCCGGCCGTCGGGAGCGATACGCGATCGCGCAAAAGCATCTGCCCTACCCCGGCGCGCAGACCGGCGCGCATTGCCGTTCGCGCCACATGCGCCGATACGCGTTGGGAACTGTAGAGAGAGAGAGCCTGCGCGGCCACCTTGCGCGGGGTTGCCGGGATCAGCACCCTGATGCCGTTCCGCGACGGCACGGGTATGAAGTCGCGCACAGCCGGCCCGGAACTTCGCAGCACCGTCTCGCGCAGCCATGCCACTGTGTCGCGGGCGGGATCGCGCTCGGCGTGCCGCCGGGACAAAGCATCGAGCGCCAGTTGACGCACACGTCCGGCGATTTCTTCGGCGCCGGCATCGACGCGAATCGTGGCGTGCACCACTCCCAGCTCGCTCAGGCGGCGCCACTCGGCCTGCTGTTCTTCCATTTCGAAAGCCGCGAGTTCCTGCTTGCGTTGGAGGATGCGCTGGGGGTCGTCTTCGAGCAGGATGACCAGGTCCGGCTTCGGCGTGATCTTCCAGAGCAGCCTCGTACCGGCTTTCGAAGAGAGAGCGAAGCGGACCGGGTCCACCTGCATGTCCAGGGCGCAGCGGTCGTAGACAATCAGCGCGGTTTCGGGACAGCGAATCCAGTCCTTCCACAACGACCCAATCAGATAGTCGAGAAGGTAATATGCAAGGCGAAGCAGGCGGAAGCGGCCGGGGGTGCGGCGCGGCCGGTGGTCCGCCGAGGTCCGTTGACCGCTGGCGAGATCGCTGAGGTTGGGCAACAGCCCCGGACGCCAGCGGCGCACCTCCACAGCGAGCCAGGGCAGATCGCGCCGCAGCGTTTCCCGGAGAAGTTCGATCACTGTGGACTTGCCAACCCCGTCGGGCCCCACGAGCGCAATGCGCGTGATCCCCCTGCGACGCACCAGACGCGATACGGCGGGAGTAGGAACGATATGGGGAGCCTCGACGACCGCGCTCATGCCGGAGTTGCCTCCGCGGTTCGGACCGCCTCCGCACTGCCATGCAGCACACGATGCCGGCTCACCAGCAGCGCCATCATCTGGCGGGTGACAGAATCCGTATCGGCATGGCGATCGACGCGAATGTCGGCTTCTTCCGCCGGCGTCCAGCGGATCAGAATGCCCCCGTGCTCGAGAAGCGGGTATTGGTCGGGATTCACGCGGACCTCTCGTGTTTCGCGCCATTCATACACGATTCGCCGGCGCGAGAGCGTGTCGAGGGCCTGCACGAAGAGTTCGCGCTGCTTCGGCGACTCGGCCGACACTTTCACCACCCTGCCGCACTGCCGGACGTGAAACCGCAGCCGGTTTTCGGCGCGACGGACCAGCGCGTACCGAGTGGTTGCCACCGGCCGCTTCAGAAGGGCTCGCAGGACGAAATGCGTACGCGCCCAACGCGCGCGGCGCAGGAAGCCGCTCTTGTCGCCGCGGCACAAGCTTCTTACCGCGGAGGCCGCAAACGGGGAGAAATACAACTTCAGGACGGCGGCGAATTCTTCAGGCCACTGCCGCGCAAACGCGATGAGCTGCGTCGAGTACCGCTCCAACTTGGCAGGGCTGCCGCCGGAGCGCATTTCCGCCGCGATCTGTACCATGCGGTACATGTTTTCTTTCGCCGGAGCGAGGTGGAACAAGCCGCGGCGAGCGTCGAAGCGGCGGTCTTCGAGCATTTGCGATTCGTCCAGCAGCGGAAGCCCGCACACGATGTCCGCGTGGAACGCCTCCACCTGCAGGTATTCCAGCGGCTCGACGCGATAAAACCGGAAAACCTCGTGGCGATGATGCACCGCAGGAGACTGTGCATAGTGGTCGCACTCGGTCAGCGCATCCCAACCGTGGTCTTCGGCAACCCGCACCAGAATCGAGCGAAAACGATCCAGCTCGTCGTGGCAGACCGCGAGGTCGAGATCGGTCAGCCGCCTGCCGCCCAGATCGAGACTGGGGAGTTGCTCGTAATTACGCAGGATCGCCCAGTTCAGGCCCGCTTCCGTGAGTTGGCGAAATAACTCGCTGACCGTGTTCATCCCCATCTCCCTCATCCGAAAATCTGCGCTTTGAGGCGTGGCAGCGCGTACTCCGGCTGCAGCAGCACGGCCAGCAGAATGTCCCGCACCGAGGTCACCGGGCGCGCGGACACGTAATGCTGCGCGGATTGCCGGTAAAGCCGTTTTGCGCGCATCTTGCGCCAGCGGTTCAGACGGAGCCACCAGGGCGCCGCGCGGCGTTCTTCCAGAAAACTTTCCCAGGATGGTTCCTGCCGCTGCTCGCGCCGGGCGATCATGCAGTCACGCGCCCACAGGCTTTTCAAACGGGTATGTTCGTATCGGCTGGCGCTCATGGCCGTATCGTGGATGCGATATTCCATGAGCGTTTCGCGCTGCACAAGAATCAGATGTGCGTCGCTGATTCGGCACCAGAGGTCGATATCGCTGGGCGGATCGAACTCGCTGCGATACCCGCCCACCGCGACGAGCACTTCACGGAGCACGAGGGCCCCGGGGTGCAGAATGCCGATAGGCAGGTTGCGTTCGCGCAGACAGCGAAATTGCTCGCGCGTGACCGCGTCGCTGACGGTGCGTCCGGTGCGCCGGCTGGCGGCATCGATGTACCAGGCAAGACAACTGGTCGCATGGACGTCGGGATTCTCCCGGACGAAGGCAAGTTGCCGCTCCAGCCGCGTGGGCAGGGCCACGTCGTCAGCGTCCATGCGCGCCACCCATTCGCCGCGGCATGCGGCCAGCCCGCGATTCAGCGCTTCGCTTTGTCCGATGTTGTGCTCGTTTCGCAGAAGCACGATTCGCGGATCGCCGGCCGCGGCCTGTTCGAGCCGCTCGCGGCTTCCGTCCGCGCTCGCATCGTCCACGATCACGAATTCAAAATCCGTGAAGGTCTGGCCGAGTATGCTTGCTACGGCCGCTTCCAGGTACGGCAAACCATCTTTGACCGCCATGAGCACCGAGACAGCCGGCTGCCGGTCCTGCCCGGCGGTCACCCTCGCAGCTTTCATGCCCTGGCTCCTTTGGCGTCCGGATCCGCCGATCTCCAGAAAGACCAGAGCACCGCCACCAGTGCGGCCGAGGAAATGTGAAGTCCCGCCAGCGCGCCCCCCACGCCGAATCGCATAGCCAGGGGAATGCCGAAAACGGCGGCCACGATGGCCGAGCCTATGTAAGCCTGGAACACGCGATCCGGCCGTTCGATAGCGCGCAACGCATTGCTGAGCACCGTGCTGAAGCAGGCGCTCACCGGCAGCAGCGCGGCCAGCGCGAAGGGAAGGCCGCGGTATTCCGAGTACCGCCCACCGTAAACGATCTCGAAGGCCTGATCGCGAAAAACCCAGAGGACAAGCATGTACAGCAAACAGCCGGCGCTGAAGACCGCCAGATAAAAGGCGATGGTCCGATTCATCGCGGCCCGGCCGCCTTTGCGTTGGTCGCGCACCAGCGCTGGCAGCAGCAGCAGGCTGAGTGCGGATATGGACTGCAAAACCGGCATGGCGAAATTGGTCAGGACACGCAGGGCCGCCGCCCCGCCCAGGCCCAGCCACGCGGGCAGAATCGCGTAGTAGATTTGTCCCGGGAACCACGCCAGCGCCGCCGAGGCCAGAGCCCAGCGCCCGTATCGCCAGTGTTCGCGCACGGCCTCGCGAAAACTCGGGCCCGGCGAATCCGCGCGAGTCGAGTGGAAGAAAACCGCGAGCAACAGTGCGCTCGTCAGCAGACTCGCAATGCCCATGCCGATGAGCGTGGACAGCGCCGTCAGGAGGCCGGCGGCTTTCAGAATCACCACGCTTCCGGTGAGGGCCGCGAAATACACCGCGCTTCCCACGACGCTGCGCTTTGGGTCCGCCACCACGTAGAACACGCGACGCACCAGCCAGTAGAGGAGGATCATCCCTCCGCCCGCAGCGACGCCGAGCAGTGCGCGGCCCGCCTCGGCGGAGAAGAAGCGCGCGAGCACCAGCCCGGAAGCGGCCAGCAGCAGACTGATGGGAACGATGGCCGCGCCGTGCATGCGCAGCAGCGTCTTCAGGTACGGTGCGAGAGCGCCATCATACCGGCCAGCGCCGAAGATGACCATCGGCTCGATGATGACCGCCATGTAGGCGCTGAGAGCCAGCAGGAACACCGCGTACGCCAGCGAGTAGGCGCCGTAGCCTTCCGCACTGAGCCAGCGTGCCAGAAGAATGTTGACCGCGAAATTCGCGCCGGAGAACAGCGCCTGGTCGGTGACCGTGAGAAAAGCCTTGCCCGCGAAAGCGCGTACGCGCGCGAAAGCCGGGGCAGTTCCCCAGCGCGGCGCGAAGGACGCCTGTTCCGGGATTGCCAGTTCGCGAACGGCGGGCATCAGTAGGCTCCTCGTCCGGTCACGACGACCAGCGGCGTTTCCAGCAGAATCCGCAGATCGAGCATGAGCGACCACTCGCGGATGTAGTCGATGTCGAGCTCGATCATCTTTTCGAACGGCACGTCGCTGCGCCCGCGGATCTGCCACAGCCCGGTGATGCCCGGCAGCACGCGCGAGCGCTGCTCGGACCAGACCGTGAACTCGCTGCTCTGGCCGTCGGGATCCAGGTCCTCGGCGGGAAGCGGCCGTGGCCCCACCAGACTCATCTCGCCGCGCAGCACGTTGAGCAATTGCGGCAATTCGTCCAGACTGTACTTGCGCAGAATGCGCCCCAGCGGGGTGATGCGGGGGTCGTCCTTGATCTTGAACAGGTGGCCCCGGTGGCCGTTCGCCTTCTTTAGCTCTCCGCGTCCAACACCGTTCACGCGCATGGACCGGAATTTCAGGAACGTAAAGTAGCGGCCGCCCCGTCCCACGCGCGGCGACCGAAACAGGACCGGACCCGGTGAGGTCAGCCGGACCAGAACGGCGATCAGAAGCATCAGCGGAGCCAGCAGAAGGAGCGTGATCGACGAAGCGATCGCGTCAAACACGCGCTTGATCCGCTCCTGCCGGCGCGTGAACGTCACCGGCGTCAGTTCCAGCAGGGGCAGGCCGTAGCGCTGGGCGAATTCCACGCGCACCGCCGTCTGCGGGATATCCAGCGTGCGGCTCAGCACCACACCCATGCGCTTGCTGATAACGCCGCACTGCGCGATCTCCTCGTCCGTGGCGCAGCCGTTCACGACAATGATGCGGTCCAGTTGCTTGCGGTTGATCACCTCGGCGAGGCGGCTTGTGGTACCGATCAGCGGAATGGAGGAGGAGCGCGCGGAGACCGGACCGAGGACCTGGACGGCAACGGTTCCGCCCGCTCCTGCAGCAGCGGCCAACGCGGCGCGTTCCGGCAGAATCACACCCGCCAGGGAAACGCCAAAGCCGGAGTTGCGCCGCACGCATTCGATCGCCTCGCGCAGATGGCGGCCTGTTCCCACCATGGCGATGCGCTCCGGTGCTGGCCAGAAATCGTCGATCTGCCGAACGGTGAAGACGGTGCAATAGCGCGCGAACAGCAGGAACAAGAAGTTTACGGGAATCGAAACGAGGACGAAGGAGCGCGAGAATCCGGCTCCGAACCCCCGCAGGAAGAAAGTGACCACCACATAGAGCGCCGACGCCAGAAGAGTCGTCTCAAAGAGGCGGGCGAAATCCTCGCCGACACGCGCGCGCCGGGGGGGCCGGTAGAATCCCATCCAGATGGTGACTGCCACCCACAGCAGGAGAATCGCGGAAACCGGCGGAGCGGAGGCATACAACTCATCCACTCGAAAACGGTGCACGGCGAGCGGATTCAGCAGCAGCCGCATCTGCACGGAGCCGTACCACGCCGCGGTCAGTGCCGCCGCGTCGAAGGCGTACTCCACAATTCGTTTCGTCAGATTCCGTCTGCGCACGGTTCCCTCAACAATCCTGTTTCCGGGTCATCGCGACCCTCCGCCATACGCGTAGCGGTAAGCCGAATAGGCCTGGTCGTAGCCGTACGGGGCGTACTTGGGATTCCAGTCGTTCAGCACCGAACCGAGCACCGGAATACCGTCCTCCTGAAGCCGTCTGAGCGTGGCCGCGGCGACGTCGCGCGAGGTCCTGCCGGCGCGGAACACCAGGATCACGCCGTCGGAGAGTCCGCCCAGAATTCGCGCATCGGACAATTCCAGAGCGGGTGGGCTGTCGATCAGCACTGCGTGAAACTCCAGCCGGAATCGGAGCAGCAGCTCCTGCAGCCGTTCCTGATAGCGCAGGCTGGAAATGTTCACCGCGCCCGATCCGCTGGTCAGCACGAACAGCCCTTCCACTGCGGTGGGCTGGAACAGTTCGTTGAACAAATAGTCCTCGATGGGCCGCTCGTCTTCCAGAACATTAGCCAGCCCAAATGTGTTGTCCAGATGGAACGCCTTGTGAAGCTGCGGCCGGCGCAGGTCGCCATCCACCAACAGAACGCGCCGGTTCGTGTTCGCGAGCGCGATGCCCAGGTTCGTAGTCATGGTGGTTTTGCCTTCGTGGGCCGACGGACTGGAAACCACGAAAACACGTAATTGCCTGCCGCGTTTACCGGCGAACCAGAGCGACGCAACCGTCGCGCGAAACGACTCGGCCAGAATGGACGCGTCGTCTCCCCAGTCGGCCAGGCGAACGGGCTGCCGCTGCACCCATCTCCATGTGCCGTATCGGGGATGTCCCGTGGCCCGCGCTTCCAGAACCACCGGCCGCCGGGGATTCAGCGGCACCTTGCGCTCCAGCCTGCTGGAGGGAACTGCGCCCAGCTCGAGAAGATTCAGGTGGCGCGCCGAATCGCCGGGGTTGCGCAGGCGCCGGTCGGTCTGATCGCGAATCAGCGCCAGTGCAGTGGACAGGAAAAGACCGGCGAGAAGCCCCGCGCCCGCATTCCACACCGGCTTCGGCTTCACCGGATGCCGGGGAACCCGCGCCGCACTGACGACACGAATATTGCTGGAACGGATGGTGGAGACGATGCCCGCCTCCTTCACCTTCTGGAGCATCGCGTCGTAAAGAGTTCGGTTGGTTTCCAGTTCGCGCTTCAGCGTTTCGTACTGAATCGACTTGGCGGCCTGATCGGAAACCAGACCAGCCTGGCCCTCGTAGTTCGCATGGATCAGATCTTCCCGGCGTCTGGCGGCCTGATAATCGTTGCGAATCTGGTCCAGAATGGTAGCGCGCTGGCGCTGGATGATCGTCTCCAGTTGGGCGATCTGAGCGTGCACGTTCTTCAACTTGAAGTACCCCGGCGTGAACGTGGCGGCGAGCTCGGCTTCCTGCCGTTTGAGTTCGGTCAGGCGAACCTGGGCGTCGTGCAATGCGCCCTGCTCCACCAGATCGGGAAGCGAGTCCAGCGGCGCGGCGGCGGCAATCTCATATTTCGATTGCTTCAGCGCACGGTCGGCCTGCGCGCGCGACAGCTCTTCCTGAATCTGGCGGAACTTCTCTTCGGCGGCGGTATCCCCCTTGTCGTCGTTGAGAATCAGTCCGGCGGTTCGCGCGAAATTCTGCAGGGCGGTGGCAGAGCGGGCCAGATTCGTTTTCAGGTCGGCCATCGGCCCGGCCAGCCACTGAGCGGTTTTCTGGGCCGCTTCCCAGCGCGCGTCGAGATTCTGTTCGATCGATTCGTTGGCGAGAGCGTTGACGAAATCGGCCGCGAATCGCGGGTCGGTCGAGTCGAACTGAATGTCCACAAGATGGCTTTGCGGCGTGTTGGCGACCGCAAGGTTCTCACGGATCCGCGCGATCGCTTCGTCGGCGGTGATTGAGCGTGACTCCGCAGAGTGTCTGAAACCGAGCCGGGCAGCCCACTCGCCAAAGCGCGTGGCGGGTCCCAGAGCCGCCGGCCGGACGACCGCGTCAGTCTTAACGGCAACTCGTTCGAGCAGGGCCTCGTCTTTCAGGACGCGCGTCTCCGTCTCCACCCAGGAATCCGCGTTACCGTCGCCGGCGGTGGGATCGAGATCCTTCGCGTTCAGGAAATTGTCGTTGGGGCTCTGGACCTCCACGGTGGCGCTGGCGCGGTACACCGGCTTCATGGGGACGGTGATGAGAAAACCGAGAGCGGCTGCGGCCGCTGCACTGCCGAGAATGAGCCCGGCGTTGCGCCGTAGAATACGCACGTAATCGAGCAACCCGCCGGATTCCGGCAACGGAGTCAGCACCGCCGGGCCGGAGAGGGGCGCAGCCGGCGCGTAAAACGGCCGAATCTCCACCGGCCGTCGCGGCATCAGGTCCAGGCTGGAACGCTCGTTGGGGTTCTCCAATTCTCCTCCTACAGCTTCCACGCAACTGCGATTGCCGCTTGCAGCGCCGCATCGAGGGCCTTCGCGCCGGCTTTCTTCGGGCCGTTGGTGGGAACGAAAAGAATGTCGTCGGCCTGCAGGTTCGTCTCGCTGCCGCGTCCTTCCAGAAGCTTGCGCAGATCCACGGCGATTTCCTGGCGTTGGGTCCCGCCGTTCAGCGGGCGCAGGACCTTGGCGCGTTGCGGCGCGGCCGTCCCCGTGAGTCCGCCCGCCAGCGACAGCGCCTGCAGAACGGAATACTGTTCGCGGTCGCTCAGCGGATAGCTGCCCGGCTTGGCCACCTCACCGATCACGAAGACGACGTGCGCACGCGGAACCGTGATCACGTCGTTGGGACGAATTGCGATGTTCAGTTGCGGCGCGCGCGCTTCCATGAGCGGCTGCAGGTCGATGGTTGCAGTAGTGAACCCGGTGGCCGCGTCCAGCCTTTCTCCGGGCACGCCGATAGGACCCCACTCCTTCCGGCGGGTGATGTTCGCCACGCTGCCGCTGTCGCTCCGCAGACCGCCGGCCATGGAGAGCATTTCGAGCAGGGTCTTCTGCCCGCGCAATTGCAGGACTCCCGGCGTGTTGACCGCGCCGACCACCGATACGGGCTGGCTGTGGAACTCCTCCACCGTGACCGTAATCTCGGGGGCCTGAATGATGGCCTTGTAGCGCGCGACCAATGCATCGCGCAGAGTGTCCGCGGTTTCGCCGGCGGCCTTTACCCGGCCGATCCAGGGCAGCTCCGCGAAACCGTTGAGGTCCACGCGAACAGGCTTGTCGGCCAGTTCCGGCGCCTGCGCTATGTGTACAGCGATGACATCGTCGGCGCCCAGTACGTAATCGGAAACCCCTGCTGGAGTCATCGAGGCCGTCTGGCCGAGTGCGTTCGCGAGTAATAGCAGTATCAGAGGCGTCGCCACAGTAGCAGCCAATCCCTTCGGAGAAGTCTCCGATAACGGAGTTTAGGGCCTTAAATGCGGCTGCAACAATCTGTCGGACGTACCGGACCAGTGACCAAAACCCCGGCGTAGTTCCGGTACTTTCTGTGTGGTACCGCTGAAATACCGGAACCACTCGACATCGGGGTTCGTAATTCTGTGCGAGGTCCTGCTATGTTCTTCCTGTTGGCTGATCTTCGTCAGGCAGCCCGCGCGTTGCTGAAGGATCGCGGATACACGGCCGTGGCACTGCTCACGCTGGCCTTCGGAATCGCGGTGAACACCATCATCTTTTCGGTGGTGGATGCCGTGCTGCTGCGACCGCTGACCTATCGCGATCCCGGGCGCCTGATGGTGATCAACGAAGTGGTGCCGGAGGTGGCCCGAACCTATCCCCGCTTGCCCGCTAGCGCGCGCCACTTCTTCGAATGGCGCGACCGCTGTTCTTCCTTCGAGCAGTTTACCCTCGTCGAGGCGCAGACGTTCGTACTCACTCGCGCCGGGGAGCCCGAGCAACTGAACGGGGCCAATGTCTCAGCGAATCTGCTCGGAACGCTCGGCGTGCAGCCGCAGCTTGGCCGTGGTTTCCTCGCCGAGGAAGAGCAGCCCGGACACGAGCATGAAGCGATCATCAGCGATGGCTTGTGGACCCGGCGCTTCCATCGCGATCCCGCGTTGGTGGGGCAGACGATTACGCTGGATGGTTCGCAATGGACGGTGGTCGGCATTCTGCCCGCGTCCTTCCACTTCCCGAAGAGCGATGGGAGCCAGCTCGTCAACTTCCCGAAAAAAGCGGACGTGTTTCGTCCGGCGGCATTCAAACGGGACGCGCTCGACTGGTTCGGGGAATTCAACTACGTGGTCATCGGGCGTCTGCGTCCGGCGGTCTCCGAACAGCGCGCGCTTGCCGAGATGAACGTGGTGCAGGCGAGCATCGCAACCCATTTCCCCGAAAAAATGCACCTGCGCGCGATGCTGACGCCTCTGCAGGAGGAGGTGACCGGAACAGCGCGCAAAGGCCTCGTAATGTTGTTCTCGGCCGTCGCCGCGGTTCTGTTGATTGTCTGCGTGAATCTGGCGAACCTCAGCCTGGCGCGCGCGGCGGGACGCGGCCGCGATCTGGCCATTCGAACGGCGCTCGGGGCAGGGCGCGCACAACTGATCCGCTACATTCTCGGCGAGAGCCTGATGGTGGGAGTTGCCGGAGGCGTCGCGGGCGTGGCGCTCGCCTGGGCCGGTTTGCGCGCGGTTTTGCGATTCGCGCCGCTCGATCTTCCACGCCTCGATGAAATCCATCTCGACGCTCGGGCATTGCTGTTTGCCCTCGCGCTTTCGATTCTCACCGGCATTCTCTTCGGGATACTTCCGGCATGGCGAGCATCGGCGGCGGACCCGCAACTGGCGCTGCGCGGCAGCTCCCGCAATGCCACCGAAGGCGTTCGCGGCTTCTTCACACGAGAGGTTCTGGTGGGCTTCGAATCGGCGCTCGGCGCAGTCCTGCTGATTGTGGCGGGATTGCTTGTCGGCAGCTTCGTCCGTTTACTCAGTATTGATCAGGGATTCAATGCCGACCGTCTGATCGCCGTGGAGGTTGACCTGCCCCAGAACGGCTACGGCGAACCTGCGAAACGCGACGTGTATTATCGCGACCTCCTCGCGAAGATGCAGGAGCTGCCCGGTGTCAGTTCAACCGGCATCGTTTCGCGCCTGCCACTGGAGGGCGAGGACTGGGTGGACGTGATACAGCGCGAAGGCGAGCATAAGCCGCTCGCTGAGTTGCCCATGACGAACATGCGCTTCTGCAGTCCCGACTATTTCCGCACCATGGGAATTGCGCTGGTAGCCGGCGAGCCATTCCGCGAGAGCGACCGAAACCGTCACGTGGCCATCGTCTCGGAACTCGCCGCGCGGCGCGTATGGCCGGGAGAGAGCCCGATTGGAAAGAAGTTCAGGCGAGGCGATGCGGACGAGCCGCCGTTCGAGGTGATTGGAGTGGTCCGGGACGTTCGCCCCGGCGCTGGAAAAGAGCCCGTCGTTACCGCGTATACGCCCTACTGGTATCGCAGTCGATTGTCGATGACGGTTGTGGCGCGGACATCCGGCGATCCGCGCTCGCTCGCGCCGGACGACAAGGCCCGGGGCGAGATCGATCAGATGCTCGCGACTATCGGCACCCAGGGAGCGGAGG
>Ga0209415_10001855_pt1 | contig 39905 bp, 27 predicted proteins | sample PeaSoiSIISIP2007_FD_187696 | JGI IMG/M metagenome (GOLD analysis project Ga0209415, IMG submission 187696) | Peat soil microbial communities from Weissenstadt, Germany - SII-SIP-2007 (SPAdes) (version 2) | ecosystem: Environmental > Terrestrial > Soil > Wetlands > Peat | place: Germany...
CCGTATCGGGCTCTCGCTCGGGGCCGACATCTGCTGGCCGCGCTGCTACGAGCAGATCCTCGCGCGGCTCGACCTCAGGATCCCGTGGCAGGGCGACACACTCACGTTCGCTGCCGAGCGCGTCACGATCGAGCCTTTCGACCTCAGGCAGCCATGTCGCTACGACCTGGTCGTCGACCGGCTGACCCACTGGTACCACACGAGCCGCGAGTGGATCAAAAAGGCGGTCGTCAAGGACGGCCTGTATGTGTTCAACAACCCGTGGTCGATCCAGGCGAACGAGAAGCACACGACCTACGCGGCGATGATGCGCCTCGGGCTCAAGATCCCCGATACCTGGATGGTGCCGCCGAAATCCTACGAGACGAGCGCGGACCTCAAACCCACGCTCGAGCGCTACGCGCAGCTGTTCGACATCGGGGCGATCGGCGCGCGGGTCGGCTACCCGCTGTTCATGAAGCCCTACGATGGCGGCGGCTGGGTCGGGGTGACGAAGATCGACGACGAGGCGGCCCTCCGGGCCGCCTACGAGGCGAGCGGCACGAAGATCATGCACCTGCAGGCGGGCGTGATCCCCTACGACCGCTTCGTCCGCTGCATCGGCTTGGGTCCCCAAACGCGCGTCGTGAACTACGACCCGGCGGCGCCGCTCCACGACCGCTACCGGATGGACCGCGGGTTCCTGAGCGCCCCGCAGCAGGCCGAGCTCGAGGCGATCACGCTGACGATCAACGCGTTCTTCGGCTGGGACTTCAACTCGTGCGAGGCGCTGCTCCGCGGCGAGGACTGGCATCCGATCGACTTCGCCAACGCCTGCCCCGATTCGCAGGTAACCTCGCTCCACTACCATTTCCCGTGGCTGGTGATGGCGAACCTGCGCTGGTCGCTGTACTGCGCGGCGACGCGCCGGCGGATGCGGCAGAACCTCGACTGGCAGCCGTTCTTCGTGGCCGCGGAGCACGAACACTCCTATGCCGCACGCCTTGCCGCCTACGCGCGGCTCGCGCGCGCGCACTTCGAGACCGACCGCTTCCTCGAGTTCTGCGCGACGCACCTGAAGCATCTGGACGCGGTGGCCGACGAGTTCTTCGGCACCGCCGCGGCCCGCGAGGCGGTGCGCGCCAAGGTCGAGGCGCTCTACCCGGTGCACGAGATCGAGCAGTTCACCGAGCTGTTCTTCAGCCGCATTCAGCTGTGGCGCCAGCACGCGGGCGCCGGCCGCGCGCACGGATCCTGAGCATGCAGCGGCAGTACTGGAGCTGGGCGACGCCGCGTCTGCCGGAGATGGCGCGGGTCGTGCGCTGGGGACACTACGGGACGCCGCTGCTGCTGTTCCCGACCGCGGGCGGTGATTACGAGGAGGTCGAACGCTTCAAGCTGATCGGCGCGGTCGCGGCCCTGATCGAGGCCGGCCGCGTCAAGGTCTACTCGATCGACAGCGTCGCCGGCAAGCACTGGCTGCGCGGCACGGACTCCCCCGAATACTGCTCCAAGGTGCAGAACGGCTACGACGCATTCGTCTACCACGAGCTCGCGCCGCTGATCCGCAATGACTGCGCCTCGCCCACCATCGAGATCCTGACGGCCGGCGCCTCGATCGGCGCGTTCAACGCCGTTGCGACCGTGTGCCGCCATCCGGACGTGTTTCGCCTCGCGATCGGCATGAGCGGCACCTACGATTTGTCGAACTACCTGCACGGGCGGATGAACCTCGACTTCCACTACTGCTCGCCGCTCCACTACCTGCCCGGCCTGCAGGAGAGCCCGCAGCTCGGGTGCCTGCGCGGACGGTTCATCGTGCTGCCCACCGGGCAGGGGCAATGGGAGGCCCCCGGCGAGTCCTGGCGACTCGCCGATGTGCTCGGGCGCAAGGGGATCCCGAACCGGGTCGACCCGTGGAGCCCGGAGTGGGATCACGACTGGGGCACGTGGCGCGCGATGCTGCCCAGGTACATCGAGGAATTCGCATGACGACGCCCCGGATTGCTGATTTTCGCGACGCTCCCGTGCCGGTCGATTCGCCGATCGATCCGGCCAAGCTCATCGCCGGGGAACCACACCCGACGGTCGACAACCGCTACTCGGACGCCTCGCAGCAGTTCCATTGCGGGATCTGGACGAGCCGGCCCGGCAAGTGGCGGGTCAGCTACGCGGAGCACGAGTTCTGCCACCTGCTCGCGGGCCGCGTGCGCCTCACGGGCGAGGACGGTCGCGCCGTCGAGTTCGGCCCCGGGGATGCCTTCGTCGTGCCGTCGGGATTCACCGGTACGTGGGAGACGCTTGAAGCTGCGCGAAAGTACTATGCGATCTTCGAACGCAGCGGCTAGGGGCCTCAGAATCCCGGGCTGGATCACAGTCCGTGGACACGCCCCTATGCTTTGCTACACTCCAACGTGGTCAATGCCTTACAGGTACCGGGATTGAACAGAAGTGGACTGACCCTGACAGTGCTCTTTGGCGCTGCCGTCCTCCTGACGAGCCCGGTCTGCCGTGCGATGAGCACGGACGAAACCGGCGCGCCGGCGGCCGGAATCGATACCCTCGCAAGACCCGCGGATCCGGGCCAGACCCCGGCCCATCACCGCGCCAGTCATCGCGCCCGCACCGGCCTCGCCGGGCCGGTGCTCAGGTCCGGCTCGGCACTCATCATCGATGAGTCGACATCGGCGGTGCTGTTCGCGAGGCATGCCGACCTTGCAACGCCGATCGCCTCGATCACCAAGCTCATGACCGCACTCGTTGTCCTCGAGGCCAACCAGCCGCTCAACGAGGAGCTCGAGATCTCCTCCGACGACCAGAGGCTCGGCAAGACGAACGTCTCGCGCCTCGCAGTCGGCACCCGGCTCAGCCGCGGCGACCTCCTGCACCTCGCGCTGATGTCCTCCGAGAACCGGGCGGCCAATGCGCTCGGACGCAATTACCCGGGCGGGCTCCCCGCATGCGTCGCCGCGATGAATGCCAAGGCGCGCGCGCTCGGGATGACGAGCGCGCGCTTCGTCGAGCCGACGGGGCTCTCGAGCGACAACGTCGCGAGCCCGGAAGACCTGTCGAAGCTGGTGATCGCGGCCTCGCAGAGCCCGACGATCCAGTCGTACTCGACCGACAGCCGCTACCTGGTCGCGATCGGGCGGCAGGTGATGGAGTTTCGGAATACCGACTCGCTGGTCTCGAGCCCGAGCTGGAACATCGTCGTGCAGAAGACAGGCTACATCGCCGAAGCCGGCCGGTGCCTCGTGATGAAGGCGATGATCGAGGGCCGGGCCATCGTGATCGTGCTGCTCGACTCGGTCGGCAAGCGCACGCGCTTCGCGGACGCGCGCCGGATCAAGCGGTATCTCGAGTCGCGGCTGACGGCGGATGCGCTGCGCGCGGCGGCCGCCAAGGCCTGATCGCGGCTTTACCCCGGGGCCGCTCACCGCCGGATTTCCACTCGCGTCCATTCGGTATCCGGCCGGCCTGCTGCTGCCGGCTAGGGCTTCCCCGCGACGATCGCCTGCCAGTTGAGGATCGCGTTCCACAGCAGCCGCTGGTCGCCGCGATTGAGATCTCGGTGCAGCGGATTGAAGTTGAACGCGACGACGTGGCCGCGCCCGACCGGCATATCGAGGATCGCCGGGCGCCCGACCAGGTTCGCCTCGCCCCACGCCTGCCCGCTGACGACGAGCGGCGCGCCGTCGCGGTCGCCCCACTCGAGGACGACGCCCGTCGGATCGAACGGCCCGTCGAGGCAGCTCGTGCAGTAGGCCGCCCGCAGCCAGCGGCGCGGGACGGCATACAGCGGGTAGTTCTGGCGGAATACGTGCGTGCGGGCAGGGTAGCCATACGCGATCGGGTGCTCCGGCCGAGCGAAGGACACCCGCAGGTGCGCCCCGGGAGTCCTCGTCGCCGTCGCCTGCGAAGCGGCGGCCGCCTCTGACCCGCCACCGGCGCTGCTGCGCGGGACCCCGCCGGCGTCGCGGCGCACGCCGCGGACAATCCCGCCCTCGAGCGCGAGCATCGAGCCACTTCCCAGAGTCACGAGCAGTCCGCCCTGCTCGACGAACTCCTGGATCCGCGCGACGCCTTCCCAGCCGATGCCGCCGGTGATGTCGTCCGAGGCTGCCGGCTGGCCGTGGCTCGGGGTGGCCGGCGTCTTCTTGAACGGCATCGGCCCCCAGGCCTTCGGGATGCCATGGATCTGCTCAGCAAGCTCGAGATCGACGTGGCCGTACAGCAGGACGTCGTATCGGTCGCGGAGCTTGCCGGTGCGGATGTCCTCATCGCGAAGGTAGACGTAGGGAACATGCCGCTGATCGAGCGCATACCGGACCCAGCCGATCGAGTCAGTGTCGGCCCACGGAACCCATACGCCGAGGCGCGGCGCGGCGGCGGCGTGGCGCGGAACACCCGGGAGCGAGGTCGCCGCGACGAAGCGAAGGCCGAGCGCCTTGCCGGCGTCGGCGAGCCGGTCCGCGACGCCCGGGCGGGACGGGACGATCCACGAGCCGGCCGGGTAGCTGGTGTCGCCGCTGGTGAACGCGCGCTCGGCGATCTCGAGCTCGGACTTCGCCAGGCGGAAGCGAGCCTCGAGGAGTCCCTCCTGCCCGGTATCCGCGAGCAGATACGCGGCGCCGTTGCCGGTCACGCCGCCCGGCGGGCGCGGTGCCTCGGCGAGCGGCGCAAGCGCCGCCCCGCGCACGGCCGGATCGGTCGTCGGAACGACGCTGAGGTGATAGTGGGCGGGCAGCTCCCAGGAGATGTCGTCGTACGGCTCGCCGGCCTCCTTGGGGTAGTGCTGCGGGCTCAACAGGTCGACGGCATAGTTCCGGTACGGCTGGTCGAGCCGCACGACGTAGGTGCCGGAGGGAAAGGACCCATCGGACAATTGCAGGGGCTGCGTCGCGCGGTGCACCTCGATCCGTTGCGAGAGCAGGCGCGCGACGAGCGCGGCCACGCGCGCCGGGTCCCCCTGGTCGTCGGGGATCAGGTAGGCATAGGGCGGCCCGTCGAGCCCGGCGCGCCAGGAGTTGTAGCTCTTGCGGTAGAAGTTTGCGAGGAACTGCTTGGCGTGCGCCGCGACCTGGTCGAGCGCTGCCAGCGCGGCCGTCTCGTTGTAGTTGACAGTGTCGCGCGCGGACCAGAGGAACGGACCGGTCGGCCCCGGGAGCACGCGGTACCACTCGCGCGTGGTCTCCTCGGGCGGTGCGGTCCTGAGCATCGTCTCGGCACTGCCGTTACCAAATGTCTCGTAGCCTCGACCGATCGCGTTGTGGTTCATCGCGACCGAGTCGGAGTACAGGTGCGAGAACCCATCACCGAAATACCACGTCGATACGCCCGGCATGCCGAGCGCGGTCAACGCCTCGACCTCGTGGAAACCGAGCTCGAGGAACTCGGTGTAGGTGATCGGGTCGATGTTCGGGTTATAGGGTCCCGTCCCGCTCCAGCTCGTCAGCAGCGCCACCGCCTCGTGAAGGTCGTGGACGACAGTCGGATGCCAGTCGTAGAACATCCGGTGCACGGCCTTGGTCGTCTCGTGGGTCTGCTGGTGGGCGTCGCGGTTGATGTCGACGAACGCGTACTTCGACCAGTAGGGCGGCGACTGGCGCGGGAGCGTCGCGTAGTCCGTCTTTCCCTTGAGGAAGCGGTAGAACCACTCGACCTGCTTGTCGCGTCCGTCGGGATTCGAGACCGGGTTGATCAGCACGACGAGCTGTTCGCGGATGCGCCGGATCATCGGCTGCTCGGACACCGCGAGCCGGTAGCCAAGTTCCAGCATCGACTCGGTCGTGCCGGTCTCGTCCGAGTGCGGCCCGGCATTGAAATAATAGATCGGCCGGCCGTTGGCGATGAGATTCGCGGCCGCGGCCTGGTCGGTCTGACGCGGGTCGGCGAGCGCGGCGGTCGTGGCCTTGAGCCTCTCGAGGTCGGCGATGCCAGCCTCGTCGGCGATCGCGAGCATCACGATGTCGCGGCCTTCCTCGGAGCGCCCGATCGTGAAGAAGCGCACGCGCGGCGAGGCCGCCGCGAGCGCGCGGCAATACGCGTACGCCTTGCCCGAGTCGACGAGCTCGCCCGGCGCGCCGGGAATCCGGTGCAGGAATGCCCGCGGCGACGGCACGCTCGCCGAGTCCGGCAGATACGCCACCCACGGCGACAGGAACCGGCTGTCGGTCGTCGCGCGCGCGATCTCCTCGATCGAGCCGGCTTCAGCCGTGTCGGGGCCGGTGTCTAGTTGCGCGGCGAGGCTGGCCGGGCCGATGAGGGCGAGCAGCGCAAGCAGGAGTGAGCGGACCAGCATCTTCCGATGTCCCCAGAGTGGCGTCGCCTGCATCCGAGTCTAGCGGGCACCGCGTCCGGCCGGCTCGCCGTCTTCGGCCGCGATCGCTCGCGACTCGCGCCCGCGGCACCGGGGCATGTCCCCCGAACGGGTTCGTTATACTGGAAAAATCGTGCCGTACAGAGTCCTGTTCGTCACCGCCGAGTACGCCCCGCTCGCCAAGACCGGCGGCCTCGCGGACGTGTCGGCGGCCTTGAGCCGCTACCTGCACGGGCGCGGCGACGACGTGCGCGTGTTTCTGCCGCTCTATCGGCGGATCGCCGAGCAGAATTTCGAGCGCCGGCCGGTCGAGTTCCTGCAGAACCTGTCGCTGACGCTCGGCGCACAGGACTACCGCTACTCGGTCGTGACGGGACTCGCGCCGGGCTCGGAGCTGCCGCTCTACTTCGTCGATTGCCCGGCGCTCTACGACCGGCCGGGCGTGTACACGCCGGATGCCGACGAGCACCGGCGGTTCCTGGTCCTCACCCGCGCCGCGCTCGAGTGCAGCCAGCGCATGGCCTTTGCCCCGCACCTACTGCACTGCAACGACTGGCACACGGCGTTCGGGCCGCTGTTCCTGCGCACCGTGTATGCGTGGGACCGGCTGTTCAGCGGTACGCGATCGGTACTCACGATCCACAACGTCGGCTATCAGGGTGTCTTCCCGGCCGCCGACGTCGCCGCCCTCGGGCTCGGCGAGGCGCGCGGGATGCTCCACCAGCAGGACCTCGCTGCAGGCCGGATCAACTCTTTGCTTCACGGCGTGCTGCACGCCGACCTCATTACCACCGTGAGCCCGACCTACGCGCGCGAGATCTGCACCCCGGAATACGGCGCCGGGCTCGACGGATTCCTGCGCGTGCGCGGCGACCGGGTGGTGGGGATCCTGAACGGCGTCGACTACGAGGAGTGGAGCCCCGAGACCGACCGCTATCTTCCGTTCCACTACGCGCGCAGCAATCTGGCCGGCAAGGCGCGGCTCAAGCGCGCACTCGCCAAGCGATTGCGACTCGAGACCCGTCCCGGCACGCTGCTGGTCGGGCTGGTCAGCCGCCTGGTCGCACAGAAGGGCATCGAGCTCCTGCCCCGGGTGCTGCCGGAGCTGCTCGCCTCGGACGCCATCAACGTCGTCGCGCTCGGCAGTGGCGAGCGAGAGCTCGAGCAGGCGCTCACCGCGCTCGAGCGCGCGTTCCCGGGCCGCATGATGTTCCACCGCGGCTACAGCGACGAACTCGCTCACTGGATTGAGGCGGCCGCGGACGCGTTCGTGATGCCCTCCCGGTATGAGCCCTGCGGCCTCAACCAGATGTACAGCCTGCGGTACGGGACGGTGCCCGTCGTGCGCCGGACCGGCGGGCTTGCGGATTCGGTCACGTCCTACTCACCGTCAGCCGGGACGGGAACGGGAATCGTGTTCGATCATTACGAGGCGAGCGCGCTGCACTGGGCGCTCGGATTGGCCGTCGCGCTCTTCGCGCACAAGCGCCACTGGCGGCGCATGGTCGCGAACGGGATGGCCGAGGATTTCTCATGGCAACGCCAGGGCGCACTCTACATCGATCAGTACCGGCGGCTCGTGGGCCCGGACTGAAGGCGAGGCAGCGAGGACCGCCCCGATGAACGTGATCCTGATCGAGCCGGCGTTTCCCCATAACCAGCGCGAGTTTGCCCGCGGCCTCGCGGCCGCCGGTGCCCGGGTCATCGGGATCGGGGAGCGCCCGCTGTCGCACCTCGATCAGGAGCTCGCGCACTGGCTCACCCATTACGAGCAGGTCTCCTCGGTGGTCGACGAGGGCGCGCTGCTCGCCGCGGTGCGTCGCGTGCAGCAGTACGGCAGCGCTGACCGGCTCGAGGCCACAGTCGAGGCGCACATCCTGGCAGCGGCGGCCGTGCGGGAGGCGGCCGGCATTCCCGGCACGTCGGTCCGGACCGCCTGGCTGTGCCGCGACAAGCCCGCGATGAAGGAGGCGCTCCGACACGCCGGCGTGCCGTGCGCGCAGTCGACCGGGGCGGAGACTCAGGCGACCGCGTGGGAGTTTGCCGCGCGCGTCGGCTACCCGCTGATCGTCAAGCCGCGCGCCGGTGCCGGCGCCGCCGGCACGGCGCGGATCGATACCGCGGCCCAGCTGGCCGCCGCGCTCAATGCCGCCGCGGTCGGGCGCGGCGGCTCGGTCGCGCTCGAGGAGTTCATCGAAGGCCACGAGGGCTTCATCGACACGATCTCGATCCACGGCGAGGTCGCGCACGAGTTCGTCTCGCACTACTACCCAGGAGTGCTGGTCGCGATGCGCGAACGGTGGATTTCTCCCCAGATCGTCGCCACCAACCGGATCGATGCGCCCGGGTACGCGGAGATCAAGGCGATGACCCGGCTCGTGATCAGGACGCTGGGCATCGGATCGTCGGCGACGCACATGGAATGGTTCGCCGGGCCCAAGGGCCTCAGGTTCTCGGAGATTGGCTGCCGGCCTCCGGGCGTCGGCCAGTGGGACGTCTATGCGGCGGCGAACGAATTCGACATCTACCGCGAGTGGGCGACGGCGATCGTGTACGGTCGCCCGGACCAGCGCCCGTCGCGACGGTTCGCCTGCGGCATGATCGCGCTCAGACCAGACCGCGACGGAAGGATTTCAGGCTACCACGGCGCGGAGGAGGTGTTCGCCCGTTTCGGCGAGTGGATCGTCGCCTCGCACCTGCCCGCTCTGGGAACGCCGACGCAGCCAGTCGAGGCAGGTTACATGGCCAATGCCTGGATCCGGATCCGGCATCCGGACTACGACCACCTGCGCTTCATGATGAACACGATCGGCGAGACGCTCAAGGTGCGCGCGGCCTGATCGGCAGGCTGCCGCGCTGATCGAACGGGATCGAGCCGAGAAACATCAGGTCCGTCTCGACCTTGCCGACGAGCCGGTAGTCGAGCGGCTGGGCGCTGTCCCTCAGGCGCGGCACGATCTTGAACAGCGTCGTCGCGAGGTTCGTCGTCACGACGGTATCGAACTCGGCCTCGCCGAACGGCGGCACCGAGAAAGCGTTCGCGCTCGCGCCCGAGCCGAACTCTTCACCGCCGAGCTCGATCCGAAAGCTCAGGCCGCGCACCGGCAGGGCCCGGTCGTTCGGGTTGTGCACCCGGATCCGCACCCGGAATCGCTGCTCCGCAAGCGACGCCTGCTCCACCTCGACGCCGACGACCGACAGTGTCGGGTGTTCGAATGACGGAGCGAGGAGTGAGCAGCCGCCGGCGGCGAGCGTGAGTCCCGCCAGCAGGGTCGCAAGCCTCACCCCATTTCGTGCCACAGTGAACTCCTTGACGTCGGTGCCCCCGATCTTGCCACGCCCGCGGCAGGCGCGCGGCCGGCGCCACTGTCGCTCGGCACGCACATCCGGTGACCGGCGTCACGCGCGTCCGTACAGCTGATTCCAGCGCAGGCAGCGCGCCGCGAGGCCGGGAGGCACGTCCGGCCAGGCAAATTTCCAGGCCCAGTTGCCCTGCTTCGTGCCCGGCGTATTCATCCGCGCCGCGCCGCCGAGCTCCAGCAGGTCCTGCATCGGCAGAACCGCGAGGCCCGCGACCGACGCGAGCACGGTCCGCATGAGCGCCCGCACCACCTCGCCCGGCGCCGCTCCGACGTAGTCGGCCACGAGCTCGCGCACGCGGGGCTCGAGACCGGAGTACCAGCCGGCCGTCGTGTCGTTGTCATGCGTTCCGGTGTAGGCGATGGAGCGCGGCGTCCAGTTGTGCGGCAGGTGCAGGTTGGTCGGGTCATCGCCGAACCCAAACTGGGCGACGCGCATGCCGGGGAGCCCGAACCGGTCGCGCAGCCAGTCGACCGCGGGGGTGATCACGCCGAGGTCCTCGGCGACGAGCTCGAGGCCACCCAGCACCTCGCGCACACGCGCGAGCAAGCGGTCGCCCGGCGCCCGTCGCCACTCGCCCGCCGCGGCGGTCCGCGCGCCGGCCGGGATCGCCCAGTACGACTCGAGACCGCGGAAGTGATCGATCCGGACCAGATCGAACAGCGCGAACTGCGCGCGCAGCCGCTCGATCCACCACGCAAAGCGCGTGCGCTCATGCGCCTCCCAGCGATACAAGGGATTGCCCCACAGCTGGCCGTCGGCGGCGAAGTAATCCGGCGGGACACCGGCGACTGCCGTCGGCCGTCCTGCCGAATCGAGCTGGAACAGCTCGGGATGGGCCCAAACCTCGACGCTGTCGGGCGCGGGGTAGATCGGGATGTCGCCGAACAGGTGCACGCCTCTCGCCGCAGCGAAGTCCTTCAGGGTGCTGTACTGGCTCTGGAAGAAGTACTGACCTGCCTCTGCGTCGGCGATCGCCTCCGCAAGCCGGGTGCGCGCCATCGCGAGCGCAGCGGCGTTGCGCTCGCGCAGGCCCTCCGGCCACTCCCACCATGGACGGCCGCGCTGCTCGGCCTGGATCGAGGCGAACAGTGAGTAATCGGCAAGCCAGTGCGCCTCGCGTGCGACGAAGGCGCCGAGAGCCGCGGCCCCTCCGCCACCCCGCGCGCGGAGCCGGCGCCCGGCGAGTCCGATCAACGGGTGCGCCGCGACGCCGGCCAGCTCGTCGCTGCCGATCAGCCCCGCCTCGGCGAGCGCGGTGCGATCCACGAGCGCGGGATTACCGGCGTGGTTCGAGCACGCGTAATACGGCGAGCCGCCGCTGGCGACAGGCCCAAGCGGCAGCAGCTGCCACACCGAGAACCCCCCGGCCGCGAGCCAGTCGACGAAGCTGCGCGCTGCCTGGCCGAGCGCACCATGCGATGCATCGGGGAGCGAGGTTGCATGCAGCAGTACGCCTGCACGGCGCCGGTCCAGCACCCGCGACGGCGGCCCGGTCATCCGCGGCGCGCGAGCGGCGCCGAGGCCGCTACACGTGCGACGATCGGCAGCCCGAGGTCGGACGGCGCCGCCTCGCCAAGCAGCGCGTACAGGTTGCACAGGTGCCGGCGATAGAGCGCATCGACGCTGGCGACACGCTCCTCCCCGCGGTCCGCATCGAAGCACGCGGCCCAGTCGGAGCTCTCGAGGACGCCGAGCTGCTGCTCCACGGCGAGCTGGCGCGCCTCCTCGAGGCTGCCCTCGACGACGACCTGGTCGAACACGCGCTTGGCCTCGCACAGCAAGTCCCAGACGCGATTCTTGGCAGGTGAACCGATCCAGTCCCGGAACGCGCCGCTACGAGCGCTGCCGGGGGCGATCCTAGCCAGCGCCGGGCGTTGAGGGGCCGCGGCGAGCGCTGCCGAGAATGTCGTGAGCTCGAGCGCCGGATGATCGCTGATCATCCGGACCAGGGCCGGGAGACACACGCGGCCGCCCTCGCCCACGGCCTCCCAAGGCTGCTCGCCACTGACGATGATGCTGACCACCCGGGCCGGGTCACCCGCGTAGCTGCTGGCGAAATCACCGAGTCGTGCCACGATGTCCGCCGCGATCGCGCGGCCGTCCTCGCCCGGCGATTCAGTGGCCAGACGCGCAGCAAGCTCTGCGTCGGCGAAGAAGCAGCTGAGCCGGTCGCCGGCGACCCGCCACGGCCGGTGCACCGCGGCCGGATCGAGCTCCGCGATCCCCTGCTCGAGCGTCGAGCGCAGGACGTCCTCGCCACTCGCACACCATGCGAAGCCGAAGTTCTCAAGCAGCCGCGCAGTGCCCGCATCGAGCGCGCCCTCCGCCGGCCAGCAGCCGCCGGGCCGCACGCCGAAGGTGTGTGTGAATGCCTGGACCGCGCGCGCGACGTGCCAGCGGGCGCGGCCTATTCCGCCGGGATACGCGGCCGCCTCCGGCAGCTGCGCCGCAGGATCGGACGCGCGCGCCGCGCCAAAATCCAGCATCAGCGGCATGAGCGCGTGGCCCCAGGGCGAGACTGCGAGCTCGACCTGTCCATTGCCGAGCAGGCGCCGCAAGCGCGGCATCAGGCCGCCGAGTGCGTCGTAGATGGCCGCAACCAGCGTGCGCCGGTCCGCGGCGCTGAAAGCGCCGTCCCGCCCGGCCAGCGCCGCGATCCGCGGATCGCCGCGACGCAAGGACTCACCGCACCAGCGCAGGTGACACCAGACGACCAGGTCCTCGAGGTCTGCCGCGTCCCATGCGTCGGTCGCGGCGGCGGGCCGGATCCCGGAAGAGATCCCTGCCGACCAGCGGCGAGCGCGTTTGAGGAGTGCGCCCAGTCGGGGAGCGGCGCTCGCCCGCTCCGGGCCGGCCGCGAGACACAGGCGCACGAGGAACGCCCAGTCCGCCGGATCCGCTGGGGCTCCGTCGGCCAAGGCAGCGAGCAGCCGGTCGGGGATCGTCCGGCCCGTGTTGAGCCACGCGGCGAGTGCGGCGATGTAGGCATGCAGCTGCTCGAGCAGCAGCGGCGAGACGCTGACGACGCCGGTCGCGCCGGGCACCGCCTCGAGATGGTGGATGAGCTCGCCGTAGTCCCGCAGGCCGTGAAGGTACGCCCACGGCAGCACGAATTCGCCGCTCGTGAGGTCCCGGTAGCACGGCTGGTGCAGGTGCCAGCACAGCACGACCCGGAGCCGGCTGGTCTCGGCCGTCGCGACGCCCCGATCCGCGCTGCGGCCGGTCAACCCGGGGCCCGGAGCATTTCCGGCGTGACCAAAACGACCCCGCGCTCGGTGACCTCGAAGCGGCCGGCATCGGCCGCGAGATCGACGCCGATGCGCGTACCGTCGGGCACCATGCAGCCCTCATCGAGTATCGCCCGCTGGATCACGCAGTCGCGGCCGACGGTGACCTCCGGCAGCACCACCGAGGTGTGGACCACCGAACGCTCCTCGACGTGTACGTCAGAAAACAGCAGCGACTGACGGACCAGCGCACCCGAGATGATGCAGCCTCCGGCGACCAGCGAGTTGATCGCCGTGCCGCGCCGCCCGTCCTCATCGAGCACGAACTTGGCGGGCGGTCGCTGCAGCTGGTAGGTCCAGATCGGCCACTCCTCGTCGTAAATGTTGAGCTCGGGATCGACGTACACGAGCTCCATGTTCGCCTCATAGAAGGCATCGAGTGTGCCGACGTCGCGCCAGTAGGCCTGGGCCCGCGTGCGGACGTCCTGGAATGCATAGGCGAATACCTGCAGCTCGCCGAGCGCCGACGGAATGATGTTGCGGCCGAAGTCGTGCTGCGAATCCTCGCGCGCGGCATCCTCGCTCAGCAGCTTCTCGAGCAGGCGCGCGTTGAACACGTAGATGCCCATCGAGGCGAGCGTGGTGTCGGCACGGCCCGGAATTGGCGCCGGGTTCGCCGGCTTCTCGGTGAATTGCACGACGCGGTTCCACTCGGTGACCGACAGCACGCCGAATTCGCGGGCGCTCTTGACCGGCACCTCGACGACGCCGACGGTGATGTCGGCGTTCTTCTCGACGTGGTAGGCGATCATCGGACCGTAGTCCATCTTATAAATATGATCGCCGGCGAGCACCAGCACGTGCTTCGGGCGGTGAGCCCGGATGTAGTCGAGGTTCTGGTAGACCGCATCCGCAGTCCCGCGGTACCAGAGCGGCCCGGTCTGCTGCTGCGCCGGGACGACGTCGACGAACTCGCCAAACTCGCCGCGCAGATACCCCCAGCCGCGCTGCACGTGTTCGATCAGCGACTGCGCCTTGTACTGCGTCAGGACCGCGATCTGCCGGATGCCGGAGTTGACGCAGTTCGACAGCACGAAATCGATGATCCGGAACTTGCCGCCGAATGGCATCGCGGGCTTGGCGCGGCCGATCGTCAGCTGCTTGAGGCGCTCGCCGCGCCCGCCGGCCATGATGATGGCGAGCGTGCCGCTGGTCAGCCGGCTGACATAACGACCCGAGCTGCTGCTGGGAGCCTTGGCGGTCATGCGATCGGCGAAATCATGGCGGCCCTATGTTACCGCGCGTCGAGCTCACCGCAACCGCGCCGGGCGCCCTCCGCGCGCAACTGCGGCGCTACGGCTCGTAGCTGAAGCGCTCGACCCACGGATCCAGCAGCGGCAGCACCGGCGCCAGCTGCGCCCGGTAGCGCCGCCACTGCCCGAGGCCCGCGGTCTCGAGGCCGCGGGCGAGCTGTGCGGTGCTCGGCGTGACCGAGCCACGGCTCTCGGTCCGCACCGCGAAGTCGCCCATCGTCGCTGTCCACTCAAGACCCAGGAATGCGCAGATGCTCTTGATCTCGGTGTCGAAATCGGTCACCAGCGTCTCGTGGCGCACGACGCGGCTGGCGAGCGTAAGAACCGCATCGAGGCGCTCCGCGATCCGCATGACGGCGTCGTAGTAATGCGCCGCGCCGGCGAGCGACAACAGCTCGTACATCGGCGCACTCATCCGGAAACGTCGCCGAAAGCAGCTCAGCACGACGTCCCGCGGGTCGCGACGGGCGATCAGGATCTTGGCGTCCGGAAACAGCCGCGCGATCAGCGGCAGCTTCAGGGTATTCAGCGGGTACTTGTCGACGAACATCTTGCCCGCGACTTCGATCCCGGTGTCGGCGACGCGTTTCCAGTATGCGGCGCGCAGCGGGGCCAGCTCGGCGGCGGACGCGCGCGACAACCGCTCGAGGTCCGCGGGCGAGCGCATGAACGCCCGCACGCCGTCGATCAGCGACTCGTTCTCCTCGAGGCTCACCACTGCCGGGTGGCCCTCGAGGATGATCTCGAGCAGCGTCGTGCCGGAGCGCGGAAAGCCGAGCAGGAACACGTGGCCCTGCACACCGGACGGATCGCTACCGACCGGCCGCGGGCTCCAGTCCTCCGGTCGCGCGCTGGCGAAGAAGACCGTGATCGAGCGCACGTATTCGAGCGCAGTCTGACCCTCGGCGAAGCGTGCGGCGTACAGATGCCGCAGCTCCTCGTTGCACGACTCGTAGGCAGAAAAAGCCTCCGCCGGACGGTCCTGCATATCGAGCGCATCGCCGAGGAGGCCATGCGCGTAGGCGCGGTCGAGGGGCGCGACCTGGGGTTCTGCGAGCAGCGAGCGGATGCGCGCCTCGGCGTTTCCGGGCACCCCCTCGGCCAGCTCCGCCTCGGCGAGGCTCATCGCAGCGTCCGGGTAGTTCGGCACCGTGGCGAGCACCCGCTCGCTCCAGGTCCGGGCCTCGCGGTGCATTCCGCGCCTGCTTGCGATCGACGCAAGACCTGCCATGGCGACGATCTGGGCCGGGTCGAGCTCGAGTGCACGCCGGTAACTCGCCTCGGCGGCGGGCAGCGCGCCGAGCGCGTAGAGAGCCCCGCCGCAATTGGCGTGCGCGAACGGAAATCCCGGGTTCAGCCGCAGCAGCGTCTGGAAATGCCCCAGAGCTTCCGCGTGCCTCTCGAGCCGGGACAGGCATAGACCGAGTGCGTTGCGCGCTCCGACATCGGCCGGTGCGAGCTCGACCGCCCGGCTCAGCAGGCCGACTGCCTCGAGCACGCGCCCCTCCTGCTCGAGCTTGACGGCCGCCACGTTGAGGAGGAGCGGGTGCTCAAATCCCTCGGCCAGCGCCGCGCGCGCGAGTGCCACTGCCTTCTTGAAGTCGCGGCCCTGCGCCAGGTCACGAATTTCCTGTAGCAGCAGCAGGTCGGCGTTGAGATTCCGTGCCATCCGTGTGCGTCCCTACCAGACCCCGCGGCGCCCGCGCGCGAGCGCCAATCGCCCTGCGCATGAGGTGAATGCTACAGCCAGCGCATCAGGCCGAGCTCGTATGGATGCGACAGGAGTTCGTGGTACGGCACGACGCGAACTTCGGCTCCGAGGCGCCCGCACCAGGGCGGCGTGCACTCGATCGCAAACACGTGCGCTCCGTCCGGTTCGCGTTCGCCGGACGGTGCAAACAGCTCGATCGCCGCCTCGCGGCCGCCGCGCACTCGCGCGTGGCCGGCCGTCTCGCCGAAGGAGGTGAGGCGCGGTCGCTCGAAAGGCCCGTCGGGCAGCTCGCGCGTCAGCAGCAACTCGACCCTGACGTCGGCGGGCGAAAGACCATTGAGATTCACCGCCACCCGCATCCGCACGCGGTCGCCGAAGCCGACGCGCTCGGGCCGCGCCGAGATGGCGCGCACGTTCAACAGTGGCCACGCTGCCCTCGCCCGCGAGCTCCATGCGGCGAGTTGCTCGGCCGGCCGGCAGCCGTCGGTGGCGAGGCGGCGCCCCTGCGCGGCCGCGGGACGGTACAGGCCCGTCACGTAGTTGCCGACCATCCGGCGGCTGTTGAACCCCCCCAGCAAGGTCGCCATCGAGCGCTTGGCGCGCGTGATCCAGCGCTTGGGCAGCCCCGAGGCGTCGCGCTCGTAGTACATCGGCACGACCTCGTCCTGCAGGATCTCGTACAAGGAGCGCGCGTCCTCGTCATCGCGGCGGCTCCCCTCGGCGGTTGAGGAGGGGATCGCCCAGCCGTTCTGTCCGTCGAAGCCTTCGGCCCACCAGCCGTCGAGGACGCTCAAGTTGATGGTGCCATTGATCGCGGCCTTCATGCCGCTGGTGCCGCACGCCTCGAGCGGATACACGGGATTGTTGAGCCAGACGTCGACGCCGGCGACCAGCGTGCGCGCGAGCCCCACGTCGTAGTCCTCGATGAACAACACGCGGCCCAGGAACTCCGGCCGCTGTGCCATCGCGTGCACCTCGCGGATCATCTGTCGGCTAGGCTCGTCGGCGGGATGCGCCTTGCCGGCGAATATGAACGCCACCGGACGCTCCGCATCCCCGACGATCGAGGCGAGCAGGCCCGGGTCGCGAAATAGCAGCGTCGAACGCTTGTAGGTCGCGAAGCGGCGCGCAAAGCCTACCGTCAGGACCCGCGGGTTCTCGGGGTCGATCCAGCGCGCGAGGCGATGGAAATGTGCATCGCTGACCTGGTTGCGCTGGCAGCCCTGCCGCAAGCGGGTGCGCACCAGGCTCAGCATGCTGGTCTTGAGTCCCTGCTTCAGTTCCCAGAACAGCGAATCCGGGAGAGCGGCGATCTTCTCCCAATACGCGGGATCCGACATGCGGCTGCGCCAGTCCCGGCCGAAGCGGCTGTCGAACAGGTCCTTCCAGCGCTGGAACATGAACGTCGGCACGTGGACGCCATTCGTCACGTAGCCGACCGGGTTGTCCTCGGCAGGGACCTCCGGCCACATGGGTGCGCAGATCTGCGAGGACACCTGGCCGTGGATCCGGCTGACACCGTTCCGGTGGCGGGACAGGGTCAGCGCCAGGAACGTCATGTCGAAGGCGGCCGCCGGGTCGTTGCGCCCGAGCGTAAGGAATGCGCCGGCGTCGAGCTGCAGGCGCCGCGCGTAGTCGACGAAATGGCGCAGCACGAGATCGGGGGCGAAGGAATCGTGGCCGGCGGCGACCGACGTGTGAGTCGTGAACACGCAGGCGCTCGCGACGGCTTCGCGGGCGGCGGCGAAGCTCACTCCACGCTCGATGAGCTCGCACATGAGCTCTATCCCGAGAAAGGCCGCATGGCCCTCATTGATGTGCCAGACGGTCGGCGCCAGCCCGAGTGCCCGCAGCGCCCGCACGCCGCCGATTCCGAGAATCATCTCCTGCTGGATCCTGACCTCGCGGTCGCCGCCGTAGAGTTTGTGCGTGATCGCCCGGTCGGCCTCCGAGTTCTCGGCCACGTTCGTGTCGAGCAGCACCACGGTCACGCGGCCGACCTGCGCGCGCCACAGCTGCGCGATCACCTCGCGCGTATCGATGCGGATGGTGACCCTGATCGGCCGGCCTGATGCATCGCGCGCGGACTCGACGGGCAGGTCGTCGGGAGTGAAGTCACGATACTGCGGCACTTGGTTGCCGTCGGCGTCGAGCGTCTGGATGAAGTAGCCCTGGCGGTAGAGCAGCCCCACGGCGACGAAGTTGAGCGCCATGTCGCTTGCGGTCTTGCAGTGATCGCCAGCGAGAATCCCGAGCCCGCCGGAATAATTCGGGAAGCTCTCGTGGAAGCCGTACTCGGCGCAGAAATACGCGATCAGGTCGCCTGCTTCGAGGTCTTCGGACGGCGCCTCGGGTCGCGGCTCCTCGAGGTAGGCATCAAAGCCCCGCAGTACCTGGTGGTAATCATCGAGGAAGCTCGTCGACACAGCCGCTGCATCGAGCGTCGATTGATCGATGCAGCGCAGAAACAAGCGCGGATTGCCTCCGACGCCTGCCCACAGGTGGGCATCGAGCGTTTCAAAGAGCCGGCGCGTGGGCCGGTGCCAGCTGAACCTGAGGTTTGTGGCGAGTTCGGCCAGACGCCCCAGGGACGGCGGCAGCGTCGGATTGACTTCGAGCGTGAACTTCTGACGACTCATGGACTTAGAAGCTTCCCAGAACCGGGCGATCGCGGAGTCTAGCACCGCTCCGTGGCGTTTCCGGCCGGGCGTCGGGCCCGGATAGCTGAACTCAACACTACTACTAGGTATTGACTACTACTTGGTTAGTTGTATAGTTCACCTCCACCATGCAGCCACGCGACGCCTCTGCCGACGACGCCGGCCTGACCGAGGCCGACGCACTCGACGTGAACGGTCTCGTCCGGAAGTTCCAGAAGGAGCTCAACTCAGGCCTCATCGCGCTCGTGCTCCTGTCAGTGCTCGAGAAGGCGGGCGATGACCTGTATGGCTACCAGATCGCGAAGCGCCTCGAGGGACTGAGCGAGGCCGGGAGCCCGATGAAGCAGGGGGCTCTGTACCCGGTGCTCCGCACGCTCTCCGCACACGGACTCCTCGCGAGTCACGTGGTCCCCTCGTCGTCCGGCCCGCCGCGCCGGTACTACAAGATCACCGACGTTGGCCGGGAGACGCTCGAGCGCTGGCTCGCGACTTGGCACAGCACGCGCGATTTCGTCGACACGGTCGCAGGTCAAAGCGCCGCGCCCGCCCCTTCCACAGCTACAGTGAGCCGCCCATGAACCGGCCAGCCCCCCGCTCGATCGACCAGTACCTCACCCAGCTCCGGGAGTCGCTCAAGGGCGCCGACCCGGCACTCGTGCAGGATGCGCTCTACGATGCCGAGGAGTACCTGCGTGCCGAGGTGGGGCAGCACCCGGGCAAGAGCGAGGCCGACGTGCTCGAGCTGATCGCGAGCACGTACGGGGCGCCCGATGAGGTCGCTGAGGCATACCGGACGACCGAGAAGACCGTGCGCGAGGCGACCAAGCCCCTCGCGCCACCCCCTCGCGCAACGACTCTGGGGCGCTTCTTCGCGGTCTATTCCGACAGCCGTGCGTGGACGGCGCTCTTCTACATGCTGCTCGCGCTCGTGACCGGGGTCTTCTACTTCGCGGTCACGGTCGCGGGCCTGTCGATATCGTTCGGACTCGTGTTCCTGATCATCGGCGTGCCGTTCTTCCTGTTGTTCATCGGCTTCACGCGCCTGTTGTCACTCGTGGAAGGCCGGATCGTCGAGGGGCTGCTGGGCGCGCGCATGCCCCGCCGTCCGGTGCGCTCGGCGCGCGGCGCGACGTTCTTCGCTCGGATCAAGGACATGCTGACCGATCGGCGGACCTGGACGACGCTGCTCTACATGATCCTGATGCTGCCGCTCGGCATCATCTATTTCACGGTCACCGTCGCCGGTCTCGCAGCGAGCCTGTGCTGCATCGCGGCCCCGGTGGGGGGGCTGTTCCACATCCTCGGCCACACAGGCGCGGCCGTGCAGTGGGACGGAACCTACATGCCGTGGCCGCTGACGCTGCCGGTCGGCCTCTTTGGCGTGGTGCTGCTGACCGGACTCATGCACGCCGTCCGGGGAATCGGGACGGTGCACGGCAATCTCGCCCGGACGCTGCTGCTCTCGCAGGACGACGAGTGAGCTGCGACGCCGTTCCCGATGCATTTCTCGACGCGCGGCTCGCGGGCGCGATCGATGCGAAGCTGCACTGGCACGCGGCGGACATCCGCTGCGACGGCATGCGGCGGCCGGACGGCCAGGGCCTTCGGGTCACGTTCACGGGGCCGCAGCACGGCAAGCGCCTGACACTCGTATTCGGCGTGGCACAGCTGGCCGAGGGCGCTTCCGGTCGTGCCGTTCCGGTCAACGTCACGCTGATCCGCGAAGGCGGCAGGGTCTACGGGACGCGCGGCGACGGAAAATGCATTCTCGACGAGGTGCGCCAGACCGAGCTCCCGGCCCGCGCATCAGCTGCCGCAGCGAACGCCCCGCCCGCACGGCGCTGGCGGATCGAGGCCCGCGGCTTCTGCCTCGACCCGGCGCGCTCCGTCGGCGACAGCCGGGATGCGATACTGCTCTCCACCTTCGACTTTCGTGGCCAGCTGACATGGGAACCGGATCCCGAACCGACGCCCTCTCCAACCGGTTGATGCTGAAGCGTGCGCCGCTCATCGCGCTCCTCGGCCTCGCAGGCCTTTTCTGCGCAGGTCCGCTGCGCGCCGCCGACCCACCTGTCGAGCCGCTGACGACCTTCCCCACCGGGGAGCTCACGATAGACTCGCGTGGCACCGTTCACCGGTTTCACGTCTACATCGCAGCCACCGAGCCGCAGCGCAACCAGGGGCTGATGTTCGTCAAGGCGCTCGCCCCCGACCGCGGCATGCTGTTCCTGTGGAAGAGCCCGCAGCCGGCCTCGTTCTGGATGAAGAACACGCTGATCCCGCTCGACCTGCTGTTCATCGCGCCGGACTGGCGGGTCATTCGCATCGCGCAGAACGCCACACCGCTGTCGCTCGCGACCATCGACTCCATGGGCCTCGTAACCGGCGTGCTCGAGGTCGCCGGCGGCACCAGCCGCCGCCTCGGAATCCAGCCGGGTGACCGCATCCGGTACCCGAGCGCCGACAAGCACTGAGCGGAGGTGCCGGTGGAACCGGGCACGGCTCGCGCGCCCGAGGCACGGGCACACAGCGAGAATCGGAGTGGCAAAAAAAACGGCGGGCCAAAGCCCGCCGTCTCAAATTTCGACTTGGATACCGCTTAGAACTGGGCGGTGATCGTGCCGAAGATATAGCGTCCCAGCGCGTCGTACGTACCCGGGAACGTATTGCCGTTGCAGGTCCCGGTCGGGCAGTTCGTCAGACCGATCAGCGGCGGGTCCTTGTCGAGCAGGTTGTTGATGCCGAGCCGGAACGTCACGTGATCCGCAAGGGCCACGGAACCGGTCAGGTCGAGGTAGCTGCGCGAACTCAAGCGCACGTCGGTGTTCGAGCAGGAGCCACTGGCGATGCATGCCGCAGCTCCCCCAGAGGGCGCGAGATTCGGGTTCGCGCTCGTGTAATCGACCTTCGCGGGACCAACGTACCGCCACGCGACCGACAGATCGAAGCCGCTCCACGGCGTCTGCCAGGTCGTCCGGAACACATGCCGCCATGTCGGCAGCGGTGAGGTGTTCGCCGTGCCCGTTTCATTGCTGCAGGTGTTGCCGTAGTACCCGGCGCAGTCGTACTGGGTGGACGGGTTTGCCGCGATCGGCGTCTGCAGGTAGTGGTCGACGTACGTGCCGATGAAGCTCGTATGGATCTTGCCAGCGGCGCCGACATCGAAGCCGTAGGAAAGGTCGACGTCGACGCCTTTCTCCTCCAGCTTGCCGACGTTCGACAGCAGATCGATCACGTAGCCGGTCGACGGTCCCCACAGGAATCCCGTACCCGGGTCGCGATGGACGTCGTTGCAGAACAGGTCTTGCTGCACGCAGTAGCGGAGAATCGTGTCTGCGCCGATCGTGTTGACGACCTGGCTGATCGTGATGTCGTAGTAGTCGAGCTGCATCCGGAAGTTCGGCAGGAACGACGGTGTCCAGCCAAGGCCGAAATCCGTTGTCACTGCAGTCTCTGGCGCCAGGTTCGGATTGCCACCCGTCAGACCGTTGTATTGCGAGGCCGCGCTGACCAGGATGTTGCCGAATTGCGCCGCGGTCACGCCGGTCTGCTCGCAAGCGGCAAGGGTGTGTCCCTGCACGAGGCCACCCACGGCGGGACCCGCGCACGGATCCGTGTGGCCGTCCAGAGCCACCGATTGCGGCGAGTACAGCTCGCTGACGTTCGGGGCGCGCACCGCCCGCGACCAGCTGCCGCGCAGCCGGAAGTCGCTGATCGGGGTCCACTCGAGACCCAGCTTGTAGGTGTTGGTGTCGAACCCGAGGTTATAGCTCGAATACCGGTAGCCAAACTCCATGGCGAGCGACTGCGCACCCGGCATGTCGTCGAGTATCGGCAGCCGACCCTCAAAGAATGCCTCGCGGGCGATGACGCCGCCGGATACCGGCAGAATCGGCCCGCCTTGACCTGTCAGATCGTAGCTCTGGAATTCAGCGTCGGGCAGAAACTCGGAGTTCGTGTCCATCCAGTCGACGCCGACGTTGATCTTGAGACCCGACTTCGCAGTCGGCAGTTTCACGCCGTACTGGCCGAGATCACCCGTAAAGTCTGCCTGGACGATGTCCTGGTTGACCTGGCCGCGCTGCAGTCCTACCTGCGAGATATAGGCAGTCGCCGCCTGCGTGACGCCGGTGTTGCTGCCCGGCGGGCCCCCGAAGATGTTCCAGGGTACGCAGCCGGCTCCCAGTCCGCTGCTGACGCCGGTCGCGGTGACGGCGCACTCGGGACCGTTCGGGCCGTTGATGACGTTCAGGGAATCTGTGATCTTTGTGAACGATGCGTCCTGATAGGACTCGGCCAGCTGCACGATGCTGTGCTGGCCCGACACGTCGTACGTCCATGTGTCGTTGATCTTGCCCTTCGCGCCGACGACCATGCGAATCGAGGTGTGCTCGAGGTCGTCGGTACGCGGCGAGCCCTCGACATTGCGGCGGCCGATCAGCATCGGGTCCGAGAGGGCCGGGCTCGCGACGCCGCCGCACCATGCGGCGAGCTCGCTGGGCGACAACTCGGGGTTGTTGCAGTTCGTGTTGTAGACGGGCGCGAGAAACGCTCCGGACGGCGCGATCTGCGAGATCGTCCGGTCGTTCATGTACATCATTTCCGAGTACACGGTGACATGGTCGTTCATGTCGTAATGCATGAACCCGCCCGTCGACCAGCGCACGTCGGGGCGCTGGTAATAGTTCAGCGGGCCGTAGTTATATCGGTATGCGCCACTGAACGGCACCAGCACGCCGCCCGGGGCGATCGACAGGTCGGTGCCCGTGTTGAGGTCGATGAAACGGTCATAGTTCGACGAACCACCGCACTTCCGAGCGCCGCCGCTCGTTGAGTAACCCGAATTGAGAGTGCAGGCGCTTTCGGAGTACTGCGCCTGCAATATCGAAGCGACGTTCCGGTAGGTCGTGTAGAAGGTCGCGTTGCCCTTGCCGTCGGCAAAGTTCATGCCGGCGATGAAACCGAGGTCCTTGGTGTAGCCCGTGTTGACGTTCGAGGGCGCCTGCTGGAAGTTCGTGCCGTTCGCCGCGTTGAAGTCGGTGATCGCGGTCTGCTCACCGTCGTTGTTGCTGTTCTGGTGCTGATAGAAGCTGTAGTCGCCGATCAGCTTGACGCCCTCAAAATGGTCGTTGAGGACGAAGTTGACGACGCCCGCGACGGCGTCGGCGCCGTACACGGATGAGGCGCCGCCCGTCAGTACCTCGACCTTGTCGATCAGTTCCGCCGGAACCTGGTTCAGGTCCGAGGCGCCGGCCGTGGACGGGTCGCCAGGGCCGAGCCGACGGCCGTTCACCAGCACCAGGGTGCGGTTGACGCCGAGGCCGCGCAGGTTGACCTGGGCGGTACCGTCTGCGCCGTTCGATTGGCCGGTGCCCTGCGCAGCGTTCACCTGCGGCAGCGTGTTCAGCATGTCCTCGATGCGCGTCGCACCGGTCTGCTGGATGTCGACGGCCGTGACGGCGAGGACGGGGCTGATCGCGACCGAGTTCGGTACGGCGATGCGTGAACCGGTCACCACGATCTCTTCGAGTGCGGCACCGGCGGTCGGTGCCTGTGAGGCGGGGGGCGTCTGCGCGTGGGCGACACCGACGGTGGCGAACGTCGCGCTGGCGAGTGCTAGGCGCACTGCCATCTGCAGTTGAAGGTTCCCGCGATGATTAAGCATTAGTGGCGCTCCCGATAGGCGATAGTTGCCAAGTCATCCAGTGGCGATGCCTACGAGAAACCTCCGGCTGCGGGGAATGCGAATGCCCACCAGCAGGCGGCCCGGACCTTTGGTCCTTGACCCACCCCTGGGCGCCTGCCACTCCCTCGACCGGACGATGGACGTCTCTAGGTATAAATCGCCGAGCCCGGAATATAGCACGGTGTCAGAACATCGCCACAAGCGGCGCCGTCTGGAGGGGCATGCCCACACTTCGCGAAGACGGAGAAAAGCCCCCCGTTCACAACGTCGTCGCATATCGCTCATATCTATGAAAATCATGAACTTACAGGCGTGTAAATGCGTGCGTTTATCATCTCGCGAAGCCTGCAATGAGAACGCGACACATTGCCTGCGTTAGAGCTGTCACAAGTCGAACGCGGCGTGCACAGGCCGGAAGTGCCATGTTGTACGCGCACAACGAACCGGCGCGGCCCCGGATGGCTTGACGAGATTGAGGGCCGGTCGCATAAAGGGCGGTTAATCAGCGGCATGAACCGGTTCTAATGACCAACCCTAGCCTCCCAGACTTCCAGCGGGAGATCGCCAACCGGATGGCCCGGCGCGAGTGGCCGGCAGCGGCAGCGGCAGCGGCGGCGTGTCGGGCGGCGTGGCCGTTGGACTCGACCGGCTGGCTGCTCGGCAGCTTCGTCGCCCTGCTCACGGACCAGAAGGAGGTGGCGCTTGCACTGATCGAGCAGCGTCTGGCCGCCAAACCGGGCGATTTCCCGTGCCTGCTGCAGCACGCTGAATGCTTGCTGGCCCTCGGTCGACGAGCAGAGGCGCTCACCGCGGCCGAGGCCGCGGCGACGGCCGCGGGCGAGGCTCCGGCGGGGCTCGACGCCGTCGGCGAGCTGCTGATTCATGCCGGCGAACACCGCCGCGCGCTTGATATATACATGCGCGGCGTCGCCGCGGCGCCTGACAACCGGTTGCTCCTCTCCAAGCGAGCGGAGGTGCACCGCTTCCTCGGAAATTTCGACCTCGCAACGCTCGACTATGACGCGGTGCTGGCAATGGCCCCCGTCGATCCCGAAGCGCTCAAGGGGCGTGCCGAACTGCGCCGCCAGTCGCTCGAGGAAAATTCCATCACCGCGATGGAAGCGGCGCTCGCGGCCCTACCGGCCGATTCGGAGGACACTGCAACGCTGCACTTCGGGCTCGCGAAGTCGTACGAGGACGTCGGCCAGTACGCCGCGAGCTGGCGCCATCTGAACGCCGGCAATGGGCTGCGACGCGCCCGCCTGCGGTACGACGCCGGGCTCGAGGAGACCATCATCGAGCGAATCATCGAGGCTTTTCCGAAGGTCGAAGCGATCACTGCCGATTCGACCGGCGAGGCCCCGATCTTCATCGTCGGGCTGCCGCGTACGGGCACGACGCTGGTCGAACGCATCCTCGGCAGTCACTCCCAGGTCCACGCCGCTGGCGAACTGCCGGCGCTGTCCGAGGCGATCAGCGCCGTCGTCGATAGGAAGGTTCCGGTTGCGCCACGCAGCTGGATTTTGTTCGCGACCGCGCTCGGCGATCTCGATGGCGAAGAGATTGCCCGCGAGTACCTTGCGCGCTCGCGTGCACGACGCGGCGAGCGGCCGCGCTTCATCGACAAGCAAACCGCGAATTTCTCGTACTGCCCGTTGATCTTCCGGGCGTTTCCGAACGCGCGCATTGTGCACTTGACGCGCCACCCGCTCGCGGCCTGCTATGCGATCTATAAGACGGACTTCCGCGGCATCTACCAGTATTGCTACGAGCTCGGGGAGCTCGGTGACTATTACCTCAGCTACCGTCGGCTGATGGCGCATTGGCACCGCGTGCTGCCGGGCCGGATCCTCGATCTCCCATACGAGGATGTCGTGACGGCACATGAGGCGACCATCCAACGGTTGCTCGATTTTGTCGGCCTGCCGTTCGAAGCCGCCTGCCTCGACTTCCACCAGAATCCGGCGCCGACGATGACGTCGAGTTCGGTGCAGGTGCGCCAGCCGCTGTACGATTCCTCGCTCGAGCAGTGGCGGCACTACGCCGCCGAGCTCGCCCCGCTGCGGGCCCGCCTCGAAGCGGGCGGGATCGCCGTCGACTGACCGCGAGCGGCGTCAGCGGACCCGCGTGACCTTGCAGCCGCGTCCCGATCGCAGCTGCAGCCAGTAAGAGTCGAGCCAGCCCCGTGAGATCGTCACGGAATCGCCGAGCTTGGCGAGCATGTCCGCCTCCACCAGCAGTTGTCGCCAGACCTGGCCATTGTCGAGCGTGAACACGACGCGGCCGCTGGCGCTCAGCTGCAGCCCCGTAATCCTCGCCTCGATCTTGGCCGTCTCCGGCGGCCGCGTGCCGGCGGCCCGCTCCTTGGCGGCGATCGCACCCGCCGACAAGCCGAACTCCTGCTCCCGGCCAGCCGCCGGTGACTGCGGCGCAGATGTTGTGGCGCTTGGCGCGACGGCAGGCGCCGCGGCAACCGGCGCGGCGGCTTCTGCGGCGCCGGGCGTCGCAGGCGCGGCTGCCGCGGGAGCGGGCGCGAGCGCAGCACTCTCGCGATCGAAGCAGGCCAGCCGCGCCGCGTCATCCGCAATTTCCCGGCAGGCGAGCAGCCCTGCAAGCGGTTGAGCCGCGGCACACGGCGCGGACGCTGCGATGCACAGCAGTGCCGCCAACCACGCGGCCCGCCGTCCGCGGCGAAAGTACCCAAGTGACGGTTCGCTCACAGCCCCACCCCGGCGATCTTGCCTTCGGCCTCGTAGTACTGCGCGAGCGCGACCGTCGCCTCGCGGACCAGATCGCGCTCGGCCGCCGAGAGCTCCGGGTTCCAGACGTCGAAAATCAGGATCGCGCGCGCCGCGTCAGAATCGTTCCAGGCCTCGTGCTCGATCGTATCGTCGAACACCCACCCGTCACCCACCCGCCATTCGCGCGTCTCGCCGCCGACCCGAAACCTGCAGCCGGGCGGCACGATCAGCGGCAGGTGCACGGTGAGGCGGGTGTTGGTAACGCCGGTATGCGGCGGAATCCGCGTGCGCGCATCCAGAATTGAAAAGAAGGCGGTCGGGCCGCGGCCGGGGATGTCGACCTGCGGCGCCGCGGCGAGCGCCGCGCAAGTCCGGGGGCAGCGCGCAATGTGGGATTCCTCGCGTCGCCCCTCATTCCACAGAAAGTAGGCGCCCCACCTTCGCGAGTGGTTGAGCTCCTGCCACTGGTTGAGCGGAAGCCCTGTGTCGTAGGCGATATACGGCTGGATCCCGGCCTGATCGCCGCTCAGCACGCCGAGCAGTTCCTCGCGGATGGAATCCGTCGCGGCCTCGATCGAATCAAGCCACGGGAACCGCTGCCGGTCGAAGAACTCGTAGTTCCTCAGATATGGGAACAGCATGAACGTGGGCTCAGGCGTGTAGATGCGCCTGCGCCCCAGCAGCCGGTCCATGCAGCGATCGAACCGCCGCCGGTCAGCGACCGCGACGCTCTGGCTCAGCGCTCCAAGCCGACCGTCGATGGCTGCCGCGAGCTCCACCGCACCTTCGGCGATGCGTCGGCGGGCATGCTGCACGTGGGCTTCGAGCGATGGCGTGAGGCGTGCGCCGGGCGCCAGTGTCTGCAGCGCGTTGCCGTAGATCGCGCAGGCCGCACGCGGCTTGTGCATCAGGTCGAGGACCGCGGCTTTCTGCAGCAGTACGACCAAGTGGGTCGGTTCGAGCGCGAGCGCGCGCTCGAGCGCTGCAAGCTCCTCCTCGCGCCGCATCAGCAGCCGCAGCGCAGCCGCCAGGCTCAGCCAGAACGGCACGTGGCGCGGTGCAAGCTCGACGGTCCTCTGCAGCAGCGCGTGGGCGGCCGCCGCATCGCCGGCCTGCAGCAGTCGCCGGGCGCGCTCGTGCAGCACGAGCGGATGGTCCGGCAGGATCGCCTCGGCCTCCCGGAACAGGCGAATGGCGTCCGCATCGCGTCGCTCGGCGACGAGGCGTTCGACGTTTGCCATCAGCGCGACCACCCGCTGCTCGCTGGCCGCGCGTGCCGCGTCCGGATGGGCCACGCTCATGCTCAAAGTATACCGCGGCGCCCATGCCGGCCCGCACACCGCTACAATTCGCCTGCCGCGCGCGCCGCGGCGAGTAGGGGAAAACGCATGCCGCCGCCGGATGTCGTGAGCATGTTCGCCGTGCCGTTCGCGTTCGGTCGCTACGCAGCGCACGCGCAGCTCAATGCAGCGCTCAAGCGCTTCATTGCCGGGCAGGAGGCCGGCGGCAAGGCGGCCAATCCGCGCCCGCTGACCCAGCGCAACGCCGGCGTGTTCGAAAGTCACTTCAACCTGTTCCGGGAACCGGATCCGGCCGTTCAGGAGCTCAAGACGTTCTGCTGGGACCAGCTGCTCTCAGTCGTAGGCCGCCTGAACGGCTACGACCGCGCGACGCTGCAGCGGCTGCAGATCTACAACGACTGCTGGTTCCACGTGACCCGGCGCGGCGGGTTCTTCGGACTGCACAATCATCCGAACGCCTCGTGGAGCGGCGTCTATTGCGTCGATCCCGGTCGCGCCGACTCCGACAGCAAGGACAGCGGACTGCTGACTTTCGTCAATCCGATGATCACGAGCGCGATGCACATGGATGCCGCGGTCGCGAAGATGCAGTTGCCGTACGGTTACTCGATTGCCCACGTGCGGCTCGAGTCCGGACAGCTGGTGATCTTCCCGTCGTGGGTGCTGCACGACGTGAAGCCGTATGAGGGCGAAGGCGAACGGGTCACGATCGCATTCAACTGCTGGTTCACGCTGCCGGACGTGCCCGCGCAATGACTGCCGGCTCGCCGGTCGCGCGGCTGGTCGCCGCGCGGCGATTCGCGCTCCACTCGCTTCGCTACGACGTCTGGCAGCGCGGGGTCCACCCGGTGGTCGAACCCGAACGCCTGCGCTGGCTGCCGAAGGAGTCGAATGAACACGCCGCAAGTTGATGAACGTCGCATCCGGCAGCTGGTGGAATTGTCGACGCAGGCCTTGGCCGGTGGACGGACCCAGGATGCGGACCGGCTGCTGCGGCAAGCGCAGGCCGAAGCCCCGCGCCATCCGCTAGTGGTCACCGAAACCTCGCGGCGCCTGCTGCTGTCGGGCAACGCGGCGGGCGCTCACCAGTTGCTGACGCAGGCGCTCGCGGCGGATCCCTCCCAGCTATCGCTATGGCTCAACCTCGCAGCGGCGCTGCGCGGGCTCGGGCGCCCCGAGGAGGAGATGGCGGCGCTCAACAAGGTCCTCGCGGGCGAGCCGCGCAACATGCGCGCGCTGCTGCAGAAGGCGTCGCTGCAGGAACTCCAGGGCCAGCCGCGCGCGGCGGCCATGACCTTCCGCTACGCGTTGCAGATGATTCCGCCGGGGTTCGATCCGCCGCCACCGCTGCAGCCGATCCTGCAGCAGGCCAAGGCCGTGGTCGACGCGAATGACAGGGCGCTCGAGGTCTTCCTCGAGGAGCGGCTCAGGGACTTGCGGGCGCAGTATCCGGGCGAGCCGTTGGAACGCTTCGAGAAGTGCCTCGGCATCATGCTGCAGAAGCGCCCCATCTATCGGCAGCAGCCTTCGTTCATGCATTTCCCGGGCCTGCCGTCGATCGAGTTCTACGAGCGCAGTGATTTCCCGTGGCTCGATTCGATCGAGGCCGCGACCGAGGACATCCGCGCGGAACTGCTCGCGGTGCTCGCGGATGGGAACGCGACGCTGCAACCGTACGTCGAGCTCGGGGAGGGTGTGCCGCTGGACCAGTGGAGAGAGCTCAACCACTCGCGCCGCTGGGGCGTCTATTACCTGTGGCGCGAAGGCACGGCATTCCCGGATCACCTCGCGCGCTGCCCGCGGACGGTGGCCGCACTCGAGGGCTGGCCGCGTTGCGACGTGCCTGGCTGCGGGCCGACGGCCGTATTCTCCATTCTCGACGCCAAGACTCGGATCCCGCCGCATACCGGCGTTACCAACACCCGCCTCACCGTGCACCTGCCGCTGATCGTGCCGCCCGGCTGCGGCTTTCGGGTCGGCGCGGAGCGGCGCGAGTGGCAGCCAGGGAAGGCGTTCGTGTTCGATGACACCATGGAACACGAGGCCTGGAACGACAGCGATGTGCCGCGCGCCGTCCTGATCTTCGACATCTGGAGCCCCTTCTTGAGCGCAGCAGAGCGGGATCTCGTGCGCTCGCTGACCGCGGGGGTCGGCGAGTGGTACGGGATTGCCTCGTACCGCGGCGTCTAGGGCCTCTCCCCACTCACGCGATACTCCGTCAATGCGTGCCGCGCACCGGGAACCTGTGAACGCGGCGCCGGACGTGGCTTGTTGCGCAAATGGAACAGGACGCATTCGCCTTGTCGCCAGTGGCACGAGCGTGACTCGTGCGGTAGGCTATGCGCTGCTCGCAGATGCAATGAGGGCGTCGGTCCCAAGCGAAAATACGGGCGCCACCAACGACACAGGCCGTGACGATCCGCCCAGACGGCTCGTCGATACGGCCCGCAGCGAATAAGCTCGACGTCCGCAGGGGATGAGTGCGGCGTAGACGCAACAACAGGGAGTGCACATGACGAGTCGCAATCCAGACCGCCGCCTGTTCGGCCCGGTCGTCGGAACGCTGCTTTCGATGATGGCTGGCGCGGCAGGTGCGCAGACTCCCCCGGCGGCGACTGCCGGAGAGGAGAGCCTTGGCACGATCGTGGTGACGGGCTCGATGCTGCGCCGCACCGATACGGAAACGCCAAGCCCGGTGTCGGTGATTACCTCGCTCGAACTGCAGCAATCCGGATATACAGACGTGTCGGACGTCCTGCGCAACCTGACGGCCAACGGGCAGGGCACGCTGAGCCAGTCCTTTAACAACGCCTTCGCCGGCGGCGGTTCCGGCGTTGCGCTGCGCGGCCTGACGGTGGGCGGCACGCTGACCCTGATCGACGGCCATCGAATGGTGGCCTACCCGTTGTCCGATGACGGCCAGCGCAGCTTCGTCGATGTGAGCTCGATCCCGTTCAGTGCCATCGACCGCGTCGAGGTGCTGAAGGATGGCGCTTCCGCGGAGTACGGCTCCGACGCGATTGCCGGTGTGGTCAACATCATCCTGAAGAAAACCTACAGCGGCGCCGAGTTCACGGCCGAGGCAGGCACCTCGCAGCACCAGGACGGTAATACGACGCGCTTCTCGGGGATCATGGGCACCGGCGATCTTGCGTCGGACGGCTACAACATGTTTGTGTCGTTCGAATGGCGCCACCAGGACAACATCCTGGTTGCCAACCGCAATGGAGCGTTCACGAACCTCGACTGGACTTCGATCGGCGGCGTCAACACGACGCCGGGAGCGGCGAACAACCCGGCGCAGCCGTATCCGTTCAGCACGACCGGCTACCTGGTCAATCCAAACACTGCTTCGGGACTGCCCTATGCCTTCCTTCCGGGCTGCAACGCAGCGGCTCAGGCGGCAAACCAGTGCACCTACCAGGAGGCGGGACTTGAGCTGCAGCCGGAAACCGGCAACTTCAATGTCGTAGCCAAGTTGACGAAGAACCTCGCCAGCAACTGGCAGGCAACGGTGACGGCGTCGGCCTTCCGCAGCACGTCCGACCAGGTGTTCCCGCCGCTGACGGTCGCTCTTGGCAGTGGCTACTTCAACACCAATCTCCAGGGTGGCGGGATCTCGAACATCGGCTGGGTGCCCGGACAAGCGCCAAAGGTCGTGCCGTTCCCGTTTTCGCCGATCACCGTCCCGGCAAACTATCCCGGCAATCCGTTCGGAGTCCCTGCGGATCTCATCTACAGCTTTCACGAGCTCGGCCTGCTGACCCAGAATTTCGAGACCAACACGTACCGAATCGTGGCGGAGGTCAACGGTGCTGCGGCCGGCTGGGATTTGAGCGTATCGGGCGGCATGATGTATGCGAAGACTAATTCCGCGCAGCTCGGTGGGCTCGAGCCTGCGGCCTTGCAGACCGCCTTGAACAACGGTTACCTGGTCGGCCAGAATGCTGGCATCAATTCTGCGACCGCTGCGGCGCTGTTCGCGCCGGAGGCCGATGCGACGGCGTCGAGCAACCTCAATTTCATCAATATCCACGGCTCGCGCGAACTCATCCAGCTGCTCGGCGGGCCGCTGGCGATCGGCGCCGGCGCCGAGTTCTTCCAGAAGCTGTTAAATGATACTGCGCCGCCGACGGTTGCCTCGGGCGTGCAGTACGGCAACGTCGCCTTCGCGATCGGCGGGCAGGACGACACCGCTGGGTTCGTTGAACTCAACATGCCGTTCGCCAAGCAGCTCGAGCTCAACGCTGCGTTGCGCTACGACCATTACAACACCTACGGCTCGTCGACCACGCCGAAAATTGGCCTGAAGTTCACGCCGATCTCCGAGCTGTCATTCCGCGGCACCTGGGGCAAAGGGTTCCGCGCGCCGAACGTGGCCGAATCGGGCACCTCCGGAACGACGTTTGGGGCTGCCGCGATTCCCGACCCCATTCTCTGCCCGCACCCCGCCAATCCGAACACGCCCGGCAATTTCCCGAGCCAGTGCGCGGTCGCGCTGGTGGGTGCCGGGTTGCCCAGCGCCACGTTGCAGCCGGAAAAATCGACGAACCTGACCCTCGGGCTCATCTTCGAGCCTTCGAAGTCATTCAACGTGTCCGCGGATTACTACCAGATCAAGATCAACCAGGACATCATCAGCGCGTTCGAGGCCGGCGGCTTGTTGTCTTCGACCTTCGTTCTTCCGCCACCGGTGCGCGGAAAGCCGGTTCCCCTCCCGTTCGTCAATCCGAACGGCACGGTCAGCAACACGCAGACACCGATTGGGCTGTTGCTGTACCAGCCGTACCCGTATGTCAACGCGAGCCAGGACAAGACCAGCGGCGTCGACGTCGACATGAAGGCTCGCCTCTGGGACACGGCTGAGGCCGGGCGCCTGACGGCGGAGCTGAACTACACGCATGTGATCCAGTTCGATCTGCTCGCGTACGGCGTCACCTATGATCTTGCTGGTACGCACGGGCCGAGCGGCGTGTCGGGCGACACCGGCAATCCGAAGGACCGCGCGTCGCTGTCCCTCACGTGGGATCGTGGACCGGCATCCGTCACCGGAACGCTGAACTACATCGGCAGCTTCAGCATCACGGACCCGTCGGCCACGAACCAAGGCACGTGCGCAGGCGCGCTCGTCAGTAACCTCACGCTCGAGTACTTCGTGAAGTTCGTCTCTTCCGCCAACGTGCCGACTCAATACTGTACGGTCGCCAGCTTCACCGACGTCGATCTGTACGGGCGGTACATTATTGGCAACAATCTTCAGCTGCACGCCTCGGTGCTGAATGTCTTCAATACGCCGCCGCCGCTCGACGTCGTAACTTACGGCGGTGGTGGCGGTGCGGCCTATGACGCCGCGATGCACCAGGCTGGCGCGGTCGGGCGGTTCTACACGGTCGGCCTGACCTACAAGTTCCAGTGAGTCGCATCGCACGCGGTGCGCGACCAGAGCAGGGGGGCAATCGCCCCCTTTGCTCCGTCGACCGTGAGGGATTCACCCTGGCCTGACGCGCTTCGACATGGGGCGCAGGGTCCGACCGCCGGTCAACCCATTGATACGAGGCTGACGCATTCCAGCCCCGCTGGTCCAACGGACCGCGGGGCTTCGTTTTGCGCCGGCGGCCACCGGACGGTTCCCGGGTCCGCCTCGAGCAGGAGCTTATACTTCCGGTATAGCGCCTCGGCCGGGGAGGAATCGCAATGCGCAGACGCGAGTTCGTGGCAACGCTCGGCGCGGCGACGGCACTCGCTCCGGGCGTGATCGCCGCCGCACTCGACCGCGCTCCGGAATCAACGGCAGAGAAAGGCGAGATCGAGCGCGCAGCGTCATTCGGCGTCGAGGAGCAATCGCTCGGGGAGCTGCAGGCCGCGCTGACGCGTGGCGAGGTCACCTCCGCCAGCCTGACCCTTGCCTACCTCGCGCGCATCGAATTGCTGGACCGCCGCGGCCCGGCGCTGTGCGCGGTGCTCGCCCGGAACCCCGAGGCTCTGACGGCCGCGCGTGCGCTCGACGCCGAACGTCGCGCCGGCCGCACTCGAGGGCCCCTGCACGGCATACCGCTGCTGCTCAAGGACAACATCGAGTCGAAAGACCCGATTGCAACCACGGCGGGGTCGCTGGCGCTCGCCGGAGCCCGGCATGCAACCGATGCGCCGCTGGTCGCCCGGCTGCGCGCCGCCGGGGCGATCGTGCTCGGCAAGGCCAACCTGAGTGAATGGGCCAATTTCCGGTCGAGCCACTCGATCAGCGGCTGGAGTGCCGTCGGCGGCCAGACGCGCAATGCCTATGCGGTGGATCGCAATCCGTCGGGTTCCAGCTCGGGCTCGGCGGTCGCGACCGCGGCGAGCCTGTGCGCCGCAGCGATCGGCAGCGAGACCGACGGCTCGATCCTCGCGCCCTCCTCTGTCAACGGCCTCGTGGGTCTTAAGCCGACGGTGGGCCTGGTGAGCGGCCGCGGAATCGTGCCGCTGTCACCGCGCCAGGACACCGCCGGCCCGATCGCACGCTCGGTCACCGATGCCGCCCTGCTGCTCGCGGTGCTCGCCGAGCGGCCGCTGGATTCGGCCGTCGCGCCACGCGATCTCGACGCTTTCAGCGCACGCGGCCTGCGCGTCGGGGTCGTGACCGCAACCAATGCCCATCCGCTGGTCGTCCGCGAGAGCGCCGCGTGGCCGAAGGCGCTCGGGGATGCCGGCGCAACTCTGGTTCCGGTCGAACTGCCGAAAGGGCTGGCCGACTTCGGCGATCGTGAATCCGAGGTTCTGCTCTATGACTTCAAGGCCGCCATCACTGCCTACCTGCAGGGCTTGCACGGGCTCGTGCCGCACCGATCGCTCCGCGATCTGATTGAATTCAACGCGGCGCACGCATCCGAGGAGCTGGTGTTCTTCGGCCAGGAGCTCTTTGAGGATGCCGACAGGCGCGGCGGACTCGACACGCCGGCCTACGTCAAGGCGCTCGAGGAGCTCAACAGGTTGACCGATACTGCGGGGCTGGCCGCACTGTTTCGCGACCACGCGGTCGATGTACTGATGACGCCGTGCAACGGCCCGGCCGAGATGCTCGATCCGATCTGGGGCGATCGCTCGGACGCGAACGACGGCTGGCCGTCGATCGCCTCCGCAGCCGCGGTCGCGGGATATCCGAGCATGACGGTCCCGGCGACCCGCGTCGGCGGCCTGCCGGTTGGCGTCGCCTTCGTCGCCCCGCGCTGGCGCGAGGCGCTGCTGCTCAAGATTGGCCGCGTGTTCGAGCGCACACTGTCCGCCCGGCGCGCGCCCAGCTATCCCGCATAGGGTTCACGAGCGCGCGGCGCGAAGAAGAATCCGCAGGCGGCCCCTGCTCTACGGCTCACCGGGCCGCTCAGCGGTGCGCGTAGTCGACGATGCGGCGGACGATGGACGCGTAGTCGCCATCGAAATGGTGCCCGCCGCTGAGCGCGACCGCCGCGACAGTCGCATTCGCGAGGCGCGGGCATGGGGAGTCGGTCTCGTCGGCTCCGTAGAGGCAGAGCACGCTCACCGCGCCCATGCGCGCTACCTCAGGAGCGACCGGCCGGTCACCGTCGTCGCTGCCCGGGATCCAGTCCGATACGTGGAACTCGAAGCTCGCCGAGTCGCTGAGCCCGAGCAGGCTCACCGTACGCACCTTCGCACGCACGTCCTCGGGCAGACGCGTGTAGAGAAACGGAAGGACGTCCGCCCCGAACGAATATCCAACGAGCAGCACGCTCGGTTGCTGCCACGCGGCCCCGTAGCGCCGGATCAGGCGCTCGAGGTCCTTCGCCGCCGCAGCAGGCGTGCGTCCGTTCCAGAAGTACTTCAGGGTATTGAGGCCGACGACCGGGATGCCGCGCGCCGCAAGTGCCGCCGATACATCCTGGTCGAGCCCGGCCCAGCCTCCGTCGCCTGTCAGCAGCACCGCAAACAACCCGCGGTCCGCCGCGAGCGGCTGTAAGGTGGCCGGGACCTCGACGATCGGCAGGTCCCGCACGTCGGGGAGCGTCGCCGGTGGCGGCAGCGCGCGGGCGGTCAGCGTCGCGTACGCGCTCCTGAACTGCGGCAGCCAGTTGCGCTCCACCGAGAATCCGTGCCCGACTCTTGGCAGCCACACGAGCTCGGCATTGCCGACGGAGGCCACGAACTTGCGGGTCCCGGGAGGATCGCACACCTGGTCCATGTCGCCCTGGAAGGCGGCCCAGGGTGTCGCGTTGCGGCCGGCCGCTGCGAACAACACGCCCCGCGCCTCGCGCGGGGCAGGCGATTTCCCGTAGTCGACCTCGAAGCCAAGCCCGCTGCCTTTGCAGATCGGCTGCGTCACGGCAAGGTCCGGGCAGAACCCCAAGCTCATCGCACCGCCAAACGTGCCCTTCGGCGACTGCACGACCGTCGCGTAGACCAGCGTCGCCCCCGAGGAGTATCCGACCAGCACCGGTGGCAGGTAGTCCGGGAGCTTCGCGCGCCGCTCGACCTCGTGCGCGAGGCCCTCGAAGTCGACCGCGAAGTTCCGGCAGGCGCTCGCCGGCGTGTTGACGGCCTTCAGGTAGCTGCGAATGTCGATGCCGACGACGAGCGCGTCCATGTCCGTCAGGTGGCGCGCCATGTCGACGACGCCGAGATTCCAGCCGCCATCACCAGATACGAACAGCGCGACGCTCCTTGGATTGGCGTGCGGCCGGTAGACGGTCACCTCGCCGAAGGGCCCGTAGCGCAGCTTTTGCTCCCCCGGGACGACTGGTGCCGGGGCATCGCCACCGGTGCCAGGTTTCGGAATGCGCTCCGGCGCCGCCGCCGCTGCGGGCCCGAGAGTCCACCAGGCGACGACGGTGGGAATCGCCATCGCAATCAGTCGCAACCAGCGTGTGGCAGCGCTCATTTTGCTATCAGCTCCTTGATGCCGCCCGATATCAGCGTCGAGACGTCGAGCAGCACGCGCGGCAGGTGCAGGCCTCCGGGTGAGGCCAAGTAGCGCGGCTCCCAGGCCGGGTCGAACTTGGCCTTGAAGCGCCTGAGGCCCTCGAAGTTGTAGAACGATTCGCCATGGCGGTAGAGGAAACTGCCGAGCCGGTGCCAGAGCGGCGCGAGCGCGCGGTTCTCGAGGCCCGCGAGCGGCGCCATGCCGAGATTGAAAGTCCGATAGCCCTGGCCGCGACCCCACAGCATCAGCTCGATGAACAGGAAGTCCATCGAGCTGCGCGGCGCATCCGGCAAGAAGCGCATCAGGTCGACCGACAGCTCTTCGTGCGTGTCGGTGCCCCAGAGATTGGCAAAGGCGACGATGTCGCCCTCGCTCTTGACGATCGCGACAGGGAACTCGCTCAGGTACCGCTCGCTGAACGCTCCCAGCGAAAAGCCCTTCTCCGCGGTGACCCGGTCCGCAAGCCACGCATCCGAAATTTCCTTCAGCCTCGGCAGCAGCAGCGGCACGCCCGCTGTCGGCACGACCTCGAACCTGGCGCCATCGCGCTGCGCGCGGCGCCGCGCATGGCGCAGATCCGCGCGGGTGCTGCCCTCGAGCTGGAAGTCCGCGAGCGGCACTCGGGCTTCCTCGCCAAGCTTCAGCAGCGACAATCCGAGATCGATGTATAGCGGCAGCGCCCGGTCACTCACTTGGTAGAACACCGTCCGCCCGCCCCGGCGGTCGACGAGCTCGCGAAACGCCCAGACGAGGTCCTCCTCGCGCTCGGCAGGCCCGACCGGGTCGCCAAGCGTCACCCAGCTAGCGCCGCTCACCTGGTACATCACGAACGCGTCCCCGGCGGGATGAAACAGCAGTCGCTTGTCGCCCGCGAGTGCCGCGTTCGCGAGGCTCGAATCCGACCGGGCGATGACGAGCCGCGCGCGGTCGAGATCGAGTTGCGCCGGATCGTGGGGCTCGGGGGGCGCGGGTTTCATCAGGTTGACCGCGAGGAAGGCCGCGACCGCGACGACCACGGCGAGCGAGGCCCTGAGCATCCGCGGCGCATCGCCCCTGAGCGCAAAGGTCCACCACAGGTCGTGCGAGTACGGGACGTGGCGGTGCGCCAGGACCCCGATCCACACCGACAGCGCCACCATGATCGCGACGCTGGCGATCCAGCCCGGCGTGAAGCGCTGGCTCATGATTGTCGACGGGCGGTGGAAGGCGTGCCGCGCGAGCCATGTCACGAGCAGCACGAGGCCGAGGTACGAAGCCTCCTCAACGTCGAGGCCCTTCAGGATGGAAGCCACGATTCCGGCAACCAGCAGCCAGAACGTCAGCTGGTAGGCCGCCGCGAGCCTGCGGAACAGTCCCCGCCCAAGCACCAGCAGCCCGACACCGATCACGCTGCCGGCGAGGTGCGACAGCTCCAGCAGCGGCAGCGGCACTATGTCGACGATCTTCCCCAGCCGCGCATCGACGGCGGGAGTCGCTCCGGACACCAGCAGCACGGCGCCGGCCAGGAATACGAGCACGCCGATCAGCTGCGGCACCACCGGCTTCAACAGCGGCGCTATGACCGAACCAGCGAAGCCGCCGGCGCGCATCAGGCGCAGCCGCTGGCGGTAGAACTCGTGGACCACGAACGCGAGCGCGGCGATCAGCAACGGCGCCAGATAATAGATGCCGCGATAGGCGAGCAGCGCACCGAGCAGCTGCGGTGCCGGAACGGCGGGCAGCGCGAGCGAGATCAGCGCCTCGATCACTCCGAGCCCGCCCGGCACCTGGCTCAGGATGCCAGCGACGATCGCCACGGCGTACAGCCCCGCAAACGTCACGAAGCCGGTCGTCGCGCCCGCCGGCAGCAGCACATACAGCACGCCCGCGGCAAGAGTCAGGTCGACGACCGCAACCAGCACCTGTGCGAGCGCAATGCGTATACCAGGCGGGCGCAGCGCCCACGAACCCATCGCTACCGGCGTGCGCGCGAGGGCCGCCCACAGCACGTAGCCCGCGACCCAGGCAACGAGCAACGCGCCGATCAGCTTCGACCAGAAGTGGCCGACGTGCAGCACGCCGCCACCGGGAGCCGCCGCGAGCAGCGCAACGCCGGCGAGCACGCTGATTCCGATCGCAGTCGTGAGCGCGCACATCGACACGATCGTCGCCACATCGACGGTCGTCAGACCCTGCGTCGAGTACAGCCGGTAACGGACCGCGCCGCCGGTGAATGCTGCGAGGCTGAGGTTATGGCCGAAGGCGTAGGCGATGAACGAAGTCAGCGCCGTGCGCCGATACGACACCGGCTTCTGCACGTACTGGACGCCGAGCCAGTCGTACAGCGTCAACATGCAATAGCTGGCGACGGTGAGCGCAGTGGCGGTCAGAACCGCGGAGCGCGGAATCGCTTTCAGCGCTGCGAACACATCGCGCAGGTGATAGCCGCTGAGGACGTGGTGGAGTATCCACGCGACCAGCGCAAAGACGAGGACCGAGAACAGCGGCGCCAGCCAGCGCCACCAGTGGGCGGGGTCGGCAGGGGCCATCGAGCGAGCGCGGACCTCAGTCATGCAGCTACTATGATCCCATGCGTCGCCCACGAACCGTATGGCGGATCGACCGGGCCGGCTCGCTCGACCGGCTGCGTCTGATCGACGAGGACCTCCCCCCGCCGGCGGCGGGCGAGGCACAGGTCGCGATCCGCGCCGTGGG
>Ga0209415_10001856_pt1 | contig 39905 bp, 42 predicted proteins | sample PeaSoiSIISIP2007_FD_187696 | JGI IMG/M metagenome (GOLD analysis project Ga0209415, IMG submission 187696) | Peat soil microbial communities from Weissenstadt, Germany - SII-SIP-2007 (SPAdes) (version 2) | ecosystem: Environmental > Terrestrial > Soil > Wetlands > Peat | place: Germany...
ATGACGTGAGGACAACCCCGGTGTCCGACACCCCCGGCCGGGGTCAGACCGCGGAGACGGCGTGCGCCCAGCCATGAGGCGGATCGTTACGGCCGGGGAACAGCCCTCCGCCCACCACCCGGGTTTATAGGTCCACCGCCTTCGCTCCCGCGAGCGGACCGATGAAGGCCACCGACGCCGCGGAACTGGCCGAGCGGATCCGGACCGCGGTCCGGGTCGCGGTCGTGGGCCGCGACGTGGCGGTCGACCAGATCCTCACGGGTCTCCTGGCCGACGGCCACCTCCTCCTCGAGGACCTCCCGGGGCTGGGGAAGACGCTGATGGCCAAATCGTTCGCCGCCGCGCTCGGGCTCCAGTTCCAGCGGGTCCAGTTCACCGCCGACCTCCTCCCCCACGACATCACGGGGGCGGAGATCCTCGACCCCCGGAGTGGGGCGTTCGCCTTCCGCCCGGGACCGATCTTCTCGAACATCCTGCTCGCGGATGAGATCAACCGGGCGCCGCCGAAGGTCCAGTCCGCCCTGCTCGAGGCGATGCAGGAATACCAGGTGACGAGCGAGCGGACGACGTACCCGCTCCCGCGCCCGTTCCTCGTCCTTGCGACCGAGAACCCGATCGAGCTCGAGGGAACGTACGCCCTTCCCGAGGCGCAGGTCGACCGGTTCCTCCTCCGTCTCCCCATCGGGTACCCCACGGTCGACGAGGAGCGGACGATCCTCGAGCGTCGACGGGAACGGAAGACGGAGAACGTGGCGGTCGCGCCGGTCACGACCACCGCCACGTTCCTCGACCTCCAACGTTCGGTCGAGGAGATCGAACTCGAGCCCACGGTCGCCCAGTATCTCATCGATGTCGTCCGCACCACGCGGGCCGACCCGCGGGCCGAGGTCGGCGCCTCGCCCCGCGGTTCGCTCGCCCTCCAGAAGCTCGTTCGCGCGCGCGCGCTGCTCCGGGGGCGGGACTTCGTCCTTCCGGACGATGTAAAGGCGTTGGCGCTTCCGGCGCTCGCCCACCGGATCGTGGTGAAGCCCGAGCCGTGGATCCGGGGGGTCCGCGGCGAAGACGTCGTCCGGAACGCGCTCGAAAAGGTCCCCGTGCCCAAGACCCGCTGACCGGTGGCACGGGCAACCGTTTTCAAGCGTCCCGGGGTCCGGGACCCGATGGCGGAGCCCCGTCGGGTCGTGGTCGCCGACCCGATCGACGCCGCGGCGGTCGCCCGTCTCCGGGCCGGCCCCTGCGAGGTCGACGACGTCAGCGCGGACCCCTCGAAACTGGCGGCCGTCTTGCCGTCGGCATGGGCGATCGTCGTCCGCAGCCGCACGAAGGTCGACCGGAACCTGATCGCGTCGGCGCCCCAGCTCGCCCTCATCGCGCGCGCCGGCGTGGGGGTCGACAGCGTCGACATGGTCGCGGCCGGCCAGCGCGGGATCCGGGTCGTGAACGCCCCGGCCGCGGCGACCGCGAGCGTCGCCGAGCTCTCCCTGACCTTCTACCTGCTCCTCGTCCGGGGGCTCCTCCCGAAGGTCGCCTCCACGAGGTCGGGTCGCTGGGAGCGCGGCACGTCCGGCCACGAGCTCGCCGGGAGGACCGTCGGGTTCGTCGGGTACGGCCGCATCGCCCGGGAGATCGCCCGGCGGCTCGCCCCGTTCGGCGTCACCGCGATCGCCTACGACCCGTTCGTCTCCGCCACGGGGGACGCGACCGCGATCGTCTCGCTCGAGGAACTGCTCGCGCGCGCGGACATCGTCAGCGTCCACGCGGCGCTCACTTCCGAGAACCACCACCTCCTCGACGCCCGGGCGTTCGCTCGAATGAAACCGGGCGCCTTCCTGGTCAATGTCGCCCGCGGCGCCCTGGTCGACGAGGCCGCCCTGCTGGAGGCGCTCGCCTCCGGCCGGGTCGCCGGCGCCGCGCTCGACGTCTTTGAGGAGGAACCACCGATGAACCACGCACTGCTCGAGCACCCGCATCTGATCGCGACTCCCCATCTCGGCGCGTCGACGGCCGAGGCCCAGGCGCGCGCGGGGGCGAGCGTGGTCGACGAGGTCCTTCGGGCGCTTCGCGGGGAACCGCTCCAGGCCGAGGTCGCCCCGTCCGGGGGCCCGCGATGACGTTCGACCCCGAGACGGCGACGTTCCTCATCGCCGGCCCGGTGCGCATCCACCCGCGGGTTCTGCGGGCGATGTCGATGTCGTCGCTGAACCACCGCGGCGACTACTTCCACGGGGTCGTCCGCGAGATCCGGGACCTACTCCCGGTCGCATTCGGGACGACCGGCCACCAGCTCGTCCTGAGCGGCAGCGGGACCTCCGGACTCGAGGCGATGTACTCCGCGCTCCTCCCCCATGAGGGGCGGGTCCTCGTCCTTTCGAACGGAAACTTCGGCGAGCGCAGCGACCTGATCGTTCGGCGCTACGCCACGAACGTCACGACCGTGACGGCTCCCTGGGGCCAACCGATCGCCCCCGCGGCCGTCCGGGCCGAGCTCGAGAAGGGCGACGTCCGCGCGGTCTGCGTCGTGCACAACGAGACCAGTGTGGGGCTCACGAACGACCTCGGGGCGATCGCCGCCGAGGTGCGCCGCGCGGGCTCGCCCCTCCTCCTCGTCGACGGGATCAGCGCCGTCGCCGGGATCCCGATCCAGATCCGCGAGTGGGGGATCGACGCGGTCGTGGGGGGGCCGCAGAAGGGGCTCGCCGCCCCCGCCGGGCTCGCGCTCGTCCACCTCTCCGACCGGGCCGTGGAGGCGCTCCATCCCGGGACCTTCTACCTGGACCTGAAGGCGCACCTCGCCCCGCTCGAGAAGAACGACACGCCCTGGACTCCCGCCGTTCCGCTCTTCCTCGCGCTCCGCGAGGCGCTCCTCCTCCTCCGGGAGGAAGGGCTCGACCGGCGGCTCGCGCATACGCGTCGCCTCGCGGAAGCGACTCGGGCGGCCGTGGACGGGCTCGGTCTGGAGCTGTTCCCCGAGCGCGCCTTCGCTTCGGACACCGTGACCGCGATCCGCAACCCGACCGGCCTCGGCGACCCCGAGGTCCGGAAAGTGCTCGAGAAGGAGTACAACATCCTGGTGCAGGGCGGCCAGGGGGCCCTGACCGGCAAGATCTTCCGCATCGGCCACATGGGGATCGCCGACTGGCCGGACCTCCTCGTAACGTTCGCCGCGCTCGAGCGGATCCTCGCCCGGACCGGCCGCCTGCGCACGCCGGGGGCGGCGCTCCGCGCGGTCGTCGACCACATGCCCTAGCCGATCGCGCTCCCGGGCGCTAGATGTCGACGATCACGCGCGCGCGTCCCGCCCGGACATCGAAGACGAGATGGTGGAGTGTCACGGCCTTCACCTCCGTCCGGACGGTATGGCGGTCGGGGTCGAACCGTTCACCCTCCAGGTCGGCGACGAGGGCGGTCGCCGGCGACCCCAGAGGCCGGACCTCGATGCGGCGGGCGACGAACCCGTCCGGTTCGTGGAGCTGGAGGAGCTGGGTCAGGTAGGCGACCACGAGGCTCGACGGGTCGTCGCCCGATGCGCTGACCGCCCGCTGCTCCCGGGGCCGGACCTTGCGGAGGTCGGTCATGAGCGAGAAGAGCCCCAACCCGAGTCCCTCGAGGAGCGAAGCCGCGTCGGGGCCCCGGGCCCAGACCCCGACGTCCGCGGTGGTCGGAAAGCTCCCCCAGCGGCGGCGGCGGGGAAGAGTGGAACCTCGGGGCGACGTGAGGCGAGGATGGTCGGCGAGGGGTTAAAGGGGTGTCCCACCCCTCGGTCGTCGATGCGCGCCTCCCTCGTGATCCCGACCCTCAACGAGTCGGGATCGATTGGCCCGGTGCTCCGGTCGTTCCGGGCCGCCGCGGACGCAGCGAACCGTTCCGAGTTCGCCGGGGAGCCGCTCGAGTGGGAGATCCTCGTCGTGGACGGAGCCTCGACGGACGGTACGGCGGAGATCGCGGTCCGCGAGGGGGCCCGCGTCCTCGTCGAACCGCGACACGGCTACGGACGAGCTTACAAGACCGGGTTCGCCGCCGCCACCGGAGCGGTCATCGCCACCTCGGACGGCGACGGGACGTACCCCGTTGAGGAGATCCCCCACCTCGTCCGGAGGCTGCTCGACGAGGAGCTGGACTTCCTGACGGGCAACCGGATGGCGTTCCTCGACCGACGCGCGATGACCACCGAGCACCAGATCGGGAATCGCCTCCTGAACACCTTCCTCCGGGTCGCGTACCACCACTACCTGCACGAGATGCCGTCCCGGACGATCCTCGACAGCCAGTCGGGCTTCTGGGTCTTCCGCCGGTCGGCCCTCGACCGGATCGCGCTCACGCAGGACGGGATGGCGTTCAGCGAGGAGCTGAAGATCGAGGCCGTGCTCCGGGGTCTCAAGGTGGTCGAGGTGCCCATCCACTACGGGGAGCGGTGGGGGTCGCCGAAGCTCTCGACCTGGCGGGATGGGCTCAGCAACCTGGTCTTCCTCGCCTCGAAGCGGCTCGCGGTCGCCCGCGAGCTGAAGATGGGGGCGCCGACCCCGTTCGCGCGGGACCTGGAGGCGGGCGCGCCGCCGGCCTGAGTCGAACGGCCTAGGCCGTCTTTCCGGACCGCTCGCGCGACTTCACACGCAGCCCGTGGTATCCGCACCGTCGGCACTGGACCGCCTTCGGCGGGTTCCGGGCCGAGCAGTTCATGCAGATCTTCTTGTTGAGCAGTCGCTCGACCGCCTCGGGGAACGGCATGGAAGGGCGGAGACCTTCCCCCTCCTATAAAACGGGGACGACCCCTCGAAGCGGCTTTCCGAGCGCACGCCCTGCGGTGACCATGATTCCTGAAGCGGACGGAGAACGGGCGGTCCACTTGGCCCGGGTGGCCATCGAGCGATCGTTGGACGTGGGGGCGCCCCGCGGACCCCCGGCCCCGGAGGGAGACGCGCTTCCGCGCTGGTTCCAGGAACCCCGAGGAGTGTTCGTCACGCTGAAGCACTACCCCGGCGGGGAGCTCCGGGGATGCATCGGCTATCCGCTGCCGATCCTTCCCTTGGGGGAGGCGATCCGGGACGCCGCGGTCGCTGCGGCGTCCGAGGATCCCCGATTCCCGCCGGTCGAACCGAACGAGATGGACCGCGTGTCGGTCGAGGTCTCGATCCTGACCATCCCTCAGCTCGTCCTCTCCACCTCGCCCGAGAATCTCGTCGCCGGGATCCGTCCCGGACGGGACGGCCTGATCGTCGACGGGTACGGGCAGAACGGACTGTTGCTCCCGCAGGTGGCGAGCGAGCAAGGATGGGGCGCGGAGCGGTTCCTCGAAGGGACGTGCGAGAAGGCGGGCCTCCCCGCCGACGCGTGGCGCGACCGCCGGGTCCGGATCCGACGGTTCGAGGCGGAGGTCTTTGGCGAGCAACGGCCGAAGGGGCCGGTGGTCCGCGAGCCTACCGAGGCGGGGCCGCCCGTCGCACGAGCCGCGCGCTGAACGCCAGTCCCTCCAAGTCCCACTGGCGGACGTCGTCCCCCGGCGGTAGCTCGCCGTCGACGAGGTCGACCCGGTCCGCCAGGAGCTCGCGCGCGAGCGTCTCCGAGCGCGACGTGACGGCCCCATAGAGCTCGCCGGTCGCGGCGAGGGTGAGCTCGACGTGGTCGGTCGGTCGGAGGCCGATCTCCTTGCGGGTCTGCTGGAGACGACGCGCCACTTCCCGGAAAAGACCCTCGGAGCGCAGCTCGGGAGTCGGGCGTCGCGGCAACGCCGCGACGGCCGCGCCGTCCTCCTCGCGGACGACCCACTCCGTCTCGGGGAACCCCGACCGATCGCCCGCGGAGACGCGGCGGAGCGCCTTCACGTTCAGCTCGTCGAGGAGCAACTGGTCGGCTTCGGGTCCCAGCGCCGCGAGGGTGGGGGACGGGGGACCGAAGACCACGAACTCCGCGAGCGGGATCCTCGCCTTGACCTCGGCCCGCTGCCGAAGCTCCCGGCCGACCTCGACCAGCGTTCGCACCTCCGCCATCCCCGCCTCGAGCGCGGGGTCGTGGACCGCGAGTTCCTTCGGCCAGGGCCCGAGGTGGACCGAGTCGTCGCGTCGGCCGAATTCGAGCTCGCCGACCTCCTGGTGGACCCATTCGGCGGTGAACGGCAGGAGCGGCGCGATCACGCGCGCTAGCCCCAGCAGGACGTAGGAGAGGGTATCGTGGGCGGCGCGCCGGTCGGCGGCGGACGTGGCGCCCCAGAAACGGGGGCGCGAGCGGCGGACGTACCACGTCGACAGGTCGTCCACCAGCTCCCGGACGGCCAGCGCCGCCGGTCGGGGGTCGAACGAGTCGAGCGCCGCGGTCACACTGGCGCGGGTCGCCTCGAGGCGGGAGAGGGCCCATCGGTCCAGCCCCGCCGGCGGCGACGGACGGGCGAGGGCGGCGGGCAACTGGTCGGCGCGGGCGTTCTCCCGGTGGAAGACGACCAGGTTGGCGAGCGTGCCGAGGGTACGGCCGGCCGACTTCTGGATCGTCGCGTCCCCGATCCGCATCGGCTCGGTGAAGTCGCTCGTGAGGAAGGTCCACCGCACCGGGTCGGCCCCCACTCGCTCCAGGAGCGGGATCGGATCGAGGACGTTCCCCTTCGATTTCGACATCTTGCGGCCGGACTCGTCGAGGACCATGCCGTTCGTGAGGGAGGCGCGGTAGGCGGGCCGCCCGAAGAGCGCGGTCGCGAGGACGAGCATCGTGTAGAACCACCCCCGGGTCTGGTCGAGACCTTCCGCCACGTAGTCGAGCGGGGCATTCGGGTCGAAGGGGCCGGGTTCGAACGGATGGTGGAACTGCGCGAACGGGGCCGAGCCGCTGTCGTACCACGCGTCGATCGTGTACGGCTCGCGTCGGCTCGGTTGCCGGCAGTGGGGGCAGGGGAAGACGATCCGGTCCGTCTGGACCCGATGAGGGTCGAACGGCTCCGGCAGGGGACCTCCGTTGTACCGGGCCAGCTCCGCAAAGCTCCCGACACACGTCGCGTGGCCCTCGGGGCAGATCCAGATCGGGAGCGGCGTGCCCCAGTACCGGTTCCGGGAGACCGCCCAGTCCTTGGCTTCGGTGAGGAAGTTCCCGAAGCGACCCTCCCGGAGGTGGGCGGGCACCCACGTCACGGTCGCGTTGTTCCGCTGGAGCGCCTCGGTGAACCGCGAGGTGCGGACGAACCAGGAATCGATCGCCCGGTAGAGCAGCGGCGTGTCGCATCGCCAGCAGAACGGGTAGGTGTGCCGGATCGTCTCCGACCGGTAGAGGAGTCCGCGGGCGGCGAGCTCCTTGGTCAGGAGGGGGTCGGCGGCCTTGAAGAACTTCCCACGGACCGGTGGGACGGCGTCGCCGAACACGCCCCGGCTGTCGAGCGGGTCGAAGACCCCGACCTTTTCCCGCGCGCCCACGCGTTGGTCGTCCGGCCCGAAGCTCGGGGCGACGTGGACGAGACCGGTGCCTTCCTCGGCCGTCACGAAATCATCGAGGACGATCCGGTACCGCCCCGGGGCCGCGCCCGCGGAGTCGAACGGGGGACGGTAGGCTTTCCCGGCCAGCTCGCGCCCAAGGAACCGGTCCCGGATCTGGGGCTCGCCGGGGAAGTAGCGGGGAACGGCCGACGAGGCGACCACGAACTCCTGTCCGTCGGCGTCCGCGACGACCGAGTACTCGAGGTCGGCGCGTGCGGCGACCAGGAGGTTGGCGGGGAGGGTCCACGGGGTCGTGGTCCAGATGAGGAGGTCGCGGGGTCGGGGGCCGTCCGAGAGCGGGAAGCGGACCGTCACCGAGGGGTCGGTCACCTCCCGGTGGCCCTGCGCCACCTCGTGGGAGGCGAGCGGGGTCTCGCAGCGGGGACAGTAGGGGAGGACATAGTGGCCCTTCTCGAGGAGGCCCCGGTCGAAGAGGGTCTTGAGCGACCACCAGACGCTCTCGATGTAGGGGGCGTCCATCGTCCGGTAGGCGTGGTCGTAGTCGAGCCAGTAACCGAGCCGACCGCTCATCTCGCGCCAGACGTCCGCGACGGCCAGCGTCCCGGCCCGGCACTCGTCGCAGAAGCGCTCGACCCCGTAGGTCTCGATCTCCTTCTTCGACTTGAAGCCGTGCTGCTTCTCGATCCCGAGCTCGACCGGAAGGCCGTGGCAGTCCCAGCCGGCCATCATCGAGACGACGCGGTCGCCCCGCATCCGGTGGTACCGCAGCTGGAGGTCCTTGAAGACCCGGGCACACAGGTGACCGAGGTGGGGCGCCCCGTTGGCCGTGGGGGGCCCCTCGGTGAAGCGGAACAGCGGACCGGTCGACGGCGGTTCGAGCGCCCGCGCCACGACCGCGGTGCGTTCCCAGTACTCGAGCACCCGCTCCTGGGTCGCGCGGGCCGAGGGGGCCCCCGAGCCGGCCTCCTCGGGCGACATGGAACGCTCGGACGCGCGTCCGGGAGATAAAAGCAGGAGTCTACCGCGAGAGGCCGTACGGCGGAGGGCTTTTCGATCGGGGTCCCACGCGAGCCGAGGAGTGGCGGCGAACGACCGTCCCCTCGAGCTCGGTCACGTGCGCGTCCCGGCCCAGGATGACCTCGGGGCAGCGCACGAACCCCACGTCGACGCCTTCGAGCTCGACCCGGTCGGCCTCGATCCGCGCGACCCGGGGCGGGGGGGAACGCCCGAAGACCCATTCGATCGGGTTCGGAGGCGAGCGAAGGAGCCGGACGCTGTGCGCGCGGAGGGTGCCGAACCGGCTGTCGCGCCGGATCCGGACGTCCACGCTGACCGCGTCGATCCCCCCGGGGACGATCACGGCGCCGTCTCCGTGGAATTCGCCCGCGCGCACGGCCGCGGCCGCGAACTGTCCCTTCATGGTCACCGAGCCGGCCACGATGACGTCCCGCGAGATGCGGGTCGTACCGGAGAACGCCGCCTCCTGCGCCTGCACCGGTCCGGTGGCACGGAAGCTGCCGTCGGTGGTGAACGCTCCGCTGATCGTGATCGATCCGCCGGCGTCGAGCCGGCCGCGCGCGACGAACGAGTCGGAGGTAATGGGTCCGGCGACCGAGAGCGAGCCCTCGATCCGGACGGTGCCCACGTCAACCTCTCCGGTGACCTTGATCGTCCCGACCGCCGTCCAGGTGAGCGCGTGGATCGAGTCGCGGCGGGCCACGCCCCGGACCTGCAACGTACCGGTCCGGGGAGGGCGCACGGGCGTGGCCGGGGGGGCAGGGGCCGACGGCTTCGGTGGGGTCGTTGGCGGAACGGCGGGCTTCGTCGCGGCGGGTGGCGGCGACGCGACCGGGGGGGCCACCGGAGGGGGAGCCACGACGGGCGACGAGGTCGGGGTCGGAGGCTCGGTCATGCCGGCGCGGCTCCGGGCCGAATCCCCAAACGGCGGTGCATGACCATGATGCACAGGTCCTCGACGATCGTCGCGCCGGCCCGGCGCCCACGGGCGGCCGCCTCCGAGTGCGAGATGCCGAGCTGCATCCACACGACCGGCACCTTCCGAGCGATCGCTTGTTCCATGACCGCCGGGACCTCGTCCGGTCGGCGGAAGATGTCCACGAGGTCCACCGGAACCTCCGGGGGAATGGCCGCGAGGCTGGGGTAGGACCGTTCTCCGAGCACTTCGCTCACCATCGGGTTCACCGGGACGACCCGATAGCCGTGGGCCTGGAGGTAACGCGCCACCTCGTTCGAGTCCCGCTCGGGCTTGTCGGAGAGTCCGACGACGGCGATCGTGCGGGCCCGGTGGAGCACGCCCCGGAGGTCATCCTCGGACGGATTCATCGGAGGGGGGACACGGGACCGTTACATCATGCTAGCGGGCACCCTCGGCCGAAGGGGTCTTGGGGGGAAGGTTCTTCGCGGGCCGATGTACGTCGACTACGTCGGGCTGCGCGTCACGAACCTCGCGAAATCCCACCGCTTCTTCACGAAGGGCCTCGGGCTCTCCGAGGTACGCCGCGGGAAGATGTACCACGGCGGGATCTGGGTCCTGCTCGAGGACCCGGTCTCCCGCCAGCGGGTCGAGCTCAACTGGTATCCGAAGGATTCGAAGTACGCGACCCCCTTCGTTCCGGGGGAGGGTCTCGACCACCTAGGGCTCCGGGTGAGCAACGTCGCGGCCGTCGGTCGACAGCTGCGCGCCGCCGGAGCCAAGAAGATCGAGGAGTTCCGCGACCAGGGCGTGGTCGAGGTCGCGTACTACGAAGGCCCGGACGGGATCTGGGTGGAACTGATCCGTTCGCCGACCCCGTAGGGAACGGAGCCCCGGTCCCTCACCGGGGCGGCGGGATCGGAACGAGGGCCGGCGCGGACGGCCGCAGGTACAGGATGAGCCCGAGGAGCGCCCCGACCAGGATGACGAAGTAGTGGAGGCCGTCGCCGAGCGGCTGGTTCACCAGGGTCAGGAACGCCGTCGCGTCGTTGATGCCGTGGAGGAGGGCCACGACCACCAGGTTCCCGCCGGAGGCCCGGTAGGTGGCCGCGAACGCGAACCCGAGGAGGAACAGCGTTGGGAAGATGAGGGGGGCGGCCGGGCCGTACGTCGTGGCGTAGTAGAGGTGAACGCCGGCGAACAATATGCTGGAACCGACCGCCGGCACGAGCCAGGAGCCACCCCGCCCGTTCCAGAACCCGAAGATCCACCCCCGGAAGATCACCTCCTCGAACGCGCCGACCACGAACGAGAGGGCGACGTAGAGCCAAGGATCCCCAACGGCCTGCTGCAGCGCGGGGTTCGGTCGGTTGAGGAACTGGAGCGCGGCGGGGTCGACCGCGTTGTAGATGAGGGCCAGGCCGATCACGAGGACGAGCGCGAGGAGCGAGAGCAGCCCGTACCAGCGGAGTCCCTCGACGGTCGCGAGCTGCATCCGGTCGGCCCAGTGGCGGAGCGGCTCGACCCCGACCAGCAGGACGAACGCCACCACCGGGATCCCGTAGACGACGGCGAGGTCGCCGACCAGCGTGCCGTAGATCGGCCGCAACGCCGGAACCGCTTCGGGAAGGAAGTACTGGCTCAGGACCGCGAAGACGGTGATCCCGGCCCCGACCCCGTACCGTGCGATCAGCGCCCGGGAGCTCGAGGCTCGCCGGATCGGAGGATTCGGAGTCGAGGGATCCATCCTTCCGCCGGAGCCGGCCGCGCTACTTAGACTCCGACGAAGCCACGGTGCGCTCCGCCGCTTGCACGCAGGCGAGGAGGTCCTCGAGGGTCGCGCGCGCCCGGCGCGCGGTCGTCGCCGTCGTGCGGAGGACCAGCGTCGCACCCTCGACCTCGAGCTGCACGAAGGCCGGGGAATCGGCCACGAGTGCCCTTCGGAGTCGCTCGGCGCTCGCGGGGTCCGCGCACGGGCGGCGCGCGACGACCGTTACTTCGACGCCGGGGATCTCTTCGAGCGGCCCGCCGATCGTTCTCCCCCCTTCGGCTGCGCACCCGGCCCCTTGCTGAGCGCGTCCGGGACGATCGGGGCGGTGGTGGTACGCCGGGCGACCTCGGCGTCGGCCCGCTCCTTGAGGTAGGCGAGGACCGTGGGCCAGACCGCGTCCTCGCTCGTCTGCTTGTTCTCGAAGTTGTGCTCTCCGACGAACCGGACGAACGCGGCGCGGCTCGGCGCATCCCAGCTCCCGTTGAGGCGGCCGTTGTAGTAGCCCAGCACGCTCAGGTCGTGCTGCAGTCCGAGCGCGACCTCTCCCCCGATGGGAAGGAGCGACGTCGGGTCCTCCCGGTTCAGGAGCGTGAGGTCGTAGAGGCGGAAGATCCGGCGGAGCTCCTCGATCGGCGAGGGGTGGTCGTCGACCCGGACGTCGATCCAGCGGTCGCTCTGGCCGTAGCCGGCGGCGGTCTTGCTCACATAGAGCGCGGCGGCCTGCTGGCCGCGCCGGTCCCCTCCCTCCCGCTGCCCGGCGAAGAGCGCGGCCAGGAGGCGGTCAGCGATGTCGCCGCCCGTCGTCTCGTAGGCGCGGGCCATCGCTTTCACGACCGCCGGCCCGAAGAGAATGTTCCCCTGGCACGTGAATCCATCCCCGACCACCTGGCCGGCCCAGTCCATGCACTTGGGTCCGGTGAACGCCGCGGCCCCACCGCGGGCATCGACGACGCCGACCTGGCGCTCGTCCCGTCCGGGGTCGGCCTCGATGAGCCGGCGGACGACCTCCTTCGCCCCCAGTCCCTTCCTCAGGAGGGCGAGGCCCTCCGGGCCCCACGCCGGGTTGGTCGAAGCCTGGGTCGCGACCGCCCCGACCCTGGCCTCGGCCCACGGGACGACGGCCCCGACGGAGATGAACTTCGACTGGACGGCGACCCCGCACGTCCCCTCCTCTGGGTCGCAGGCGACGATCGAGAAGGTTCCGAAACGCGGGCTCGGCATCGGGTCCACGGAACCGCCCTCCGCCTTAAGGTGTGGGAGAGCGGTCGGGCGCGCCCTTCACCGGCCGACGGCCGAGCTCGCCGAGCAGCTGCTCGACCCGTCGGGTCGCCTCCTCCGAACGGCCGGCGGCGTAGGCGCGCTCGGCCGCGGTGAGGTCGGCCAGCTCGCGGGTCACCTCCCGACCCTGCGAGCGGAGCAGGGAGAGGAGCCGCGCGGCGAGGCGGATCCGATTCCCGGTCCGGTCCTCCTCGGGCGATGGCACATCCTCGGGCGATCCCTTCGAAGTGTAATCGACGAGGCCGCGCGGCCACTGCGTGACCTCGCCCTCGCCCCGGCGGGTGCGTCGACGCGGCTCGTCCGACGACGTGGTCCGCCCCGGACGGCCTACGCCTCGCCGACCGCTTCCGGCGCGGGCGCCGCGCGGGCCGCCGGACGGCTCGCCGGGGCGACGACGTGCTCCCGGACCGCCAACCAGACCGCGTCGATCCGCTCGTAGAAGCCGCTGACGACCCCTTCGGCTTCCAGGATCGCCGCGGCCTCCTCGACCCGGGGAGCGAACGAGGAGAGGTCGGTCCCGTTCACGGTCGCCCAAGCGACGCTCGCGCGGGCGAGCGCGAGCTGGTCGTCGGCGCTCCGGCGGGCCCGTCGCGCCTCCTTCTCGGGGACCGCCATCCCGTGCTCCGGATCCCAGTGGGGAGGCATCGGAGGAGGGATCGGTACGCGCAGACGGCGGAACGGCTCCGGGAGCGTGGGCCAGCGAGGTTCGGCGAACCGGACGGAGAGCTGGTCGAGCGCCTTGAGCGAGGCCGTGTAGTCGCCCGCGACGTAGGCGGACTCCGCCGTGTGGAAGGGAGTCAGCAGGTCCGGGCTCGGTGCGCCTTTCCACTGGTCGAGTCGCAGGGCGACCCGGCTCGGTCCGAGGCGGCGGAGCGTCTGCCGCTCCGGCGTCTCCGGCAGCGAGGGTGCGACGGCGACCTCGGGGTCCTTCGGGGGCGGTCGGTTGGGTGCGCCGGGCATCGTAGCGTTGGGAGGCGCCTAGAGGAACGCCTCGAACTCCTTCGTGATCTCGGGGTATTTCTCGCGGACCGCCTTGAGGATGTTGTGGACGCTGAGCTTCTCGAGCTTGACCCCGAGGAGCGCGTCGATCACCTTGTCGAACATCTCGTCCGAGAGGGTAGTGAGCTTCTCCTTCGCGAGCCAGTTGCGGTAGAGCTTCTCTTCGAGTCGGACCCGCCAGCCCTTCTCGTACTTGTCCAGCACCTTCGTCGAAGCGTCGCCGGAGTGCACCGCCTCCGCGGCGACGGTCCCACAGATCTTGCCCGCGATGCAGCCGTTCGCGATCCCGCCGCCCGTGAGGGGGTCGATCATCCGCGCCGCGTCGCCGACGATCATGAAGCCGTTGACGATCGTCTGCTTCAGCGGAGGCGAGATGGAGACGCCCCCTCCGACCATATCGATCTTCTTCCCCTTCGCATACGCCGGGTGGTGGTCGATCCACGTGTCGAGGTAGGTCCGCGCCTCGGCCATCGACTTGATCTGGCTGACCTGCACGCCGATCCCGACGTTCGCGAGGCCCTCCGCCTTGGGGAAGATCCAGACGTAGCCGCCCGGGGCGACCTTGCCGAGGTAGAAGTCGCAGTAGCGGACGTCACAGTCGACGTTCGTCATGCGGTACTGCAGGCAGGTATCCATGTCGCGGAGCGCCAGGTTCGTGGAGATCCCCGCCCAGCGCCCGACCTGGCTCTCGAACCCGTCGGCGCCGACCGTCACCTTCGCGCGGACGTCGAAGGTCGTCCCGAACTGCTTGACCTTCGCGCCGACGACCTGACCGTTCTCCTTGAGGATCCCGGTCGCGGCGGTCTTCAGACGCACCTCGACCCCCTCGTTGGCGGCGTCGATCGCCAGCTGCTTGTCGAATTCGGAGCGCTCGACGACGTAGCCGACCTCGTTCCCGGCGTGCCGCTCGTTGATCTCGAAGATCCTCTCGCTCGGGGAGAAGATGCGGGCGCCCTCGACCTCGAGGTTGATCCAGCGGCCCGGTGTGATCCCGACCTCCGGCAGCCAGTCCTTGCTCATCCCCTCGCCGCAGCGGACGGGGCTCCCGATCTCCTGGCGCTTCTCGATCATCAGGACCTTCGCGCCGTGCTTGGCCGCCCACTTGGCGGTCATGCTGCCCGCGGGTCCCCCGCCGATGACGAGGACGTCCGTCTTCAGGTCCGAAGCCATGGATCCGATCTCCTCCTCCGAGCGGTCAGCCGATCTCGATCGCCCCGACCGGGCAGGCCTTTACGCAGATCTCGCACCGGGTGCACACCTTCTCGTCGAAGGTGATCCGGGTCTCGTCGAGGTAGATGCAGTTGAGCGGGCAGATCCCGACACAGGCCCCGCAGTAGATGCACAGTTGGCCCGAGGACTCGATGTGGAGGCTCTTCTTGCCCGGCAAGGCGCCTTCCTCGCGCCCGACCCGTCCCGACCTTATTAAAGGGTATGCTGGGAGCGGGCGGGCGACGCTTCCCGAGCCCCGGGGTCGGGGTCCCCGGCGGGGGGAACGCGGGTCCGTCTACTGCTCCTCGAGCCAACGTTCGGCGTCGATCGCCGCCCGGCAGCCCGCGCCCGCCGCCGTCACGGCCTGGCGGTAACGGTGGTCCTCGACGTCCCCCGCCGCGAAGACGCCCTCGACGCTCGTCCGGGTGTGGTCGTGGACCTGGAGATACCCCTCGGGGGTGAGGTCGAGCGACCCCCGGAAGACCTCGGTGGCCGGGACGTGGCCGATCGCCAGGAACATCCCGCCGACCGGCAGTACGGAGGATCGACCGGTCGGGAGGTGCTTGAGACGTACTCCCTCGACCTTCTCCGCGCCGAGGACCTCCTCGACGACCGACTCGAGGGCGAACGAGATCTTCGGATGCGCGCGAGCGCGCTCCTGCATCACATGGCTCGCGCGGAACGCGTCCCGTCGGTGGACGATCGTGACGTGGGTCGCGAAGTGCGTGAGGAAGAGGGCCTCCTCCATCGCGGTGTCCCCGCCGCCGACCACGACGAGGTCCTTCCCCTTGAAGAAGAACCCGTCGCACGTGGCGCAGGCCGAGACCCCATGGTTCTTGAGCCGCTCCTCGGACGGGAGCTCGAGCCAGCGCGCGCTCGCCCCGGTGGCGACGATCACGGCGTCCGCCCGCACGACCCCATTCGTCCCCGTCTCGAGGGTGAAGGGGCGGTGGCGGAGGTCGACCCGCGTGACGTTGTCGTCGATGTACTCGGCGCCGAAGCGGGCCGCCTGGCGGCGCATGAGCTCGATCAGTTCCGGGCCCTGGACCCCGTCCGGGAATCCGGGATAATTCTCCACGTCGGTCGTGATCAGGAGCTGCCCGCCCGCGGGGACCCCCGAGATGACGAGCGGTTTCAGCTGCCCCCGGGCGGCGTAGAGCGCGGCGGTCAGGCCGGCCGGGCCGCTCCCGACGATCGCCACGCGCACCCGGCGTTCGCCCTCGTTCATCCTCGGAAGTACGCCCCCGGGGAGTTAAAGCCGCACCGGATGCGCGGACCGCGGGTCCCGGCCCGCTCCCGGGCGATCGCGGACGGGTGGCCCTCCGACCCACCGACGAGGGAGTTCCCGTCGGAAGAGGGGGTCGCCATCCACCCTACCCCCGCGGGGGCGGGAGGTGGAGCTGGTCGTTCCCCGCGGCCTGGGCGTACCGGGACCGGTAGAAGAGGAGCGGAGGGCCCGGCCGTCCGAGCTCCTGGTGGACGACCTCGCCCACGATGAGGACGTGGTCGTACTGGGGCGTCCAGGCCACGACCCGGCACTCGGCCGCCCCGAGGGTGCCGTCCAGGAGCGCGGCCCCGGTGTGGCCGCGGTGCACGGGGACGTCGCGGAACTTCTCCTCAGGGGACAGCGCTTGGGCGAACCGCTCGCTCAACGGCCGCTGGTCAGCCGCCAGGAAGTTGACGGCGAACGACCCGCAGTGCTGGACGACCGGCGTGGTGTCGGCGTCGCGGGCGAGGCTGATGAGCAGCGACGGGGGCGTGACCGATACCGAGAGGAGGGCGTTGACGGTGAGCCCGGCGTCCCGGTCCGCGTCGCGGGCGGTCACGACCGACACACCGGTCGCCCATCGGCCCATCAGGTCGCGGAACGAGTGCCCTTCGGAGCCCGGGTCCGGCAGGGCGGTCATTCGACGTCCCGCCACTGGAAGAATCGGACGGCGAGGGCGAAGATGATCGCGGCAAGGGTCGTGATCACGGCCACGTCGAAGAGCGCCCGGGTCGTGTTGGAGAACAGCATGACCTGGTCCATCCCATCGATCACATAGTACAGCGGGAGGACCTTGGCGACCGGTTGAAGGTAAGCCGGGAAGGCCGAGACGGCGAAGAACGTGCCGGAGAGGAACATCATCGGGAACGTAATGATGTTCCCGATGAGGGCCGCGCTCTCCGGGGTCTTCGCCACCGTGCCCGCCAGCATGCCGAGGGAGACGAACAGGAACGGACCGAGAACCAGGAACGGCAGGAGGCCCGCGTTCAGCTCGACATGGGCATGGAAGAGCCCCGCACCCACACCGATCATGATGCCGGCGGTGACGAACGTCAGCGCGACGTACCAGATGATCCGCGACAAGAGCCACTCCGACTTCGTCAACGGCGTCAACGAGAGCGCTCGGAAGATCCCCTCCTTCCGGTACGACGACGCGATGTCCACCATCGAGAACATCGGGCTGGTCAGGATCGAGAATCCAATCAGGCCCGGGATGAGGTAGTCGATGTACGTGTACACCTGACTCCCGATGTTCTCGGGAGCCGGAATGCGAATGACGGGCGCGCACGTCTGGCTTCCGCAGGCCGCCCGCAGGTTGAACCCGTTCGCGACGCCGGTGATGACGTACTCGGCCTGACCGGCGACGGCTGCGCTGGTCGGGTTGGCGAATAGGGTCAGGTTGACCGACGTATGGTTGAGAAAGGCGGACTGGAACCCGGTCGGGATGATGAGACCCGCCGAAAACCCATTACTTCCCAGGTCCGCCGCGAACGACGACGCGGGGTAGCCCACCATCGTGATCTGGACGAGGCTCGTGTTGTTGAGCGCCGCGAGGAAGGCGACACTGGTCGGCGAGTTGTGGTCGAAATTCTCCACGGCGAGTGGGGCCGCGCTACTACCGCTGGCGGAGAAGATCGCGCCGAACAGGCCGATGAGGATGATCGGGAAGATGAGTGAGAAGAAGAGGGCGACGGGATTCCGGAGGTAGGAGCGGATGACGATCTTGAGGTCGGCGAGGATGCGGGCGGGCTTCATCGCACCTCCTCGGTCTTGAGTGCGCCATCGTCCATCGGTCCGACGAGTCGGACGAACACGTCCTCGAGGGTGTCCTGCTGGGTCGAGAACCCGTCCCACGGCAGGCCGCTCGAGTCGGCGCTCGCCAGCACGCGGACGGCGTCCCGGCTCGACTCGAGCGGGACCTCGACGCGGCCGTCGTGCGAGGTCGCGGACACTCCCAACGTCCGTCGGAGGTAGTCCGCGAGCGGGGGGCCTGCCTGGAAGACGAGCCGCTCAGGCTGGCCGTGGGACTTGATGATCTCCGCCGGCGTCCCCGCCGCGATGATCTTTCCGTGATGGATGATGCTGACCTGGTCGGCCAGCAGCTCGGCCTCTTCGAGATAATGCGTCGTGAGGAAAACCGTCCGCCCCTCCCGCCTCAAGCGGCGGATGACCTCCCAGATCGAGCGTCGAGCCTGGGGGTCGAGCCCCGTCGTGGGCTCGTCCAGGAAGCAGATCTCGGGGTTGTTCGTGAGCGAGAGGGCGAGGCCGAGTTTCTGCTTCTGACCGCCGGAGAGCGTGTCGTACCGACTGTTCGCCTTGTCCCCCAAGTCGACCTGTTCCAGCAGGGCCGCGGGGTCGGGCCGGGTCGCGAAGAGGCTCCCGTAGTATTCGATCGCCTCCTTGGGAGTGATCTTCTCGAAGAAACGGAAGTCCTGGGGGATGACGCCCACCCGGAGGTGGAGGGCATACCCTTCGGTCCACGGGTCGAGGCCGAGCACGCGCACCGTTCCGTCGCTCCGTTTGCGAAGTCCCTCGAGGATCTCGGTAGTCGTGGTCTTGCCCGCTCCGTTGGGGCCGAGGAAGGCGTACACGGTCCCGGCCTGGACCGAGAAGTCGATGTGGTCGACCGCGTATAGGCCGCCGTAGCGTTTGGCGAGCCCCTGGACCTCGACCGCGTTCGCCATCCTCCCCGCGTGTCCCCTCGGCTTATGAACGTTCCGGCGGCGAAGGGAGGTCGAGGACCGCCGTTTCCCCCGGGGCGATCGGGTGGACCGCGTTTCCGGTGTCGACCGAGAGTCCGCACGAGCCCTCCCACTGGACGCGCAGGTGGCCCGGGGTCCACTCGAGGTTGAGACGACCCTGGGCGAGCCGCAGCCCGGTGAGCTTGGCGGAGGTCCACGCGAGGGGGAATGCGGGGAGGACACGGACCGAGGTCTCGACCCCGTCCACCCGGATCCCCCAGAGGCGCTCGAAGAGGAGCCGAAGGAACGGGGCGACACTGAACCCAAGGAGGTAGCACGAATTGAACGGCTCGGGTCGGTCCCCGAGGTAGCATTCGTTCGCGAGTCCCCCGTCCGCCACATATCGCGCCGCGATCGTCCGGAGGTAGGCGAGACCCCGTTCCGGTTGACCGACGGCAAACGCCGCGTCGGCCGCCCAGGCGGTGGCGATCGTCCAGACCTGGCCTTCGTGATAGGCGCGGGCGTCATAGCCCGGGTCGTTCCCGGAGAGGCTCCGGACTCCCCAGGGAGTCGAGAGATCCCCCTCCGCCGCTCGCTCCACGACCGCGCGGGCCGTTGCCGGGTCGAGGAGCCCGGCGCTCACGGCCCGCAGCGCATTCGGCCGGACCCGCGCGACGGGAATCGCGCCCCGGAGTGAATCGTAGAGGTATCTTTGCTCCGGCCAGCGGTACCGTTCACCCAGGGTCTCGGCGAGGTGCGCCGCCTGTCCCTCGCAGGTCATCCGTCGGTCGTGGTCCGCGGCATGCCCTAGGAGCCGGGCGGTCGAACAGAGGGCCTGCCACCAGAGCACTTGGACGTCGAGCGCATGGTCTCGGCGGTCTGCCGAATCCCAGATGGTGGTGTCCGGGGAGTCGATCCCGTACCGAACTCGGGCGAGGGAGGCTGTGGCCTGCGAGATCGCCTCGGCCTCGCCGCCATGGCGAAGCAAGCCGGTCGTCGGGTCGGACCGTCCCCTCCCCCATTCGACGATGCGATGCAGGGCCTCCGCCCACTCGACCACGGACGAGACGTCGCCCGTATGACGGTGCATTTGCTCCACGACCCTCGGGAACCGGAGCGTGCTGTCGGACGTCCCGTACAGGAAGATCGGACCCGGCACGAGCTGCATGGGGAGCTCTCCGGGCTCACCCGCCAATAATCGGACGCTGTGCCGGCTCTGGAATCGGAAGACCGTCGCCAGCGAACGGGCGACCCACTCGAAATCGCCCAGCCAGAGGAGGGCGGGCAGCATGATCGCCAGGTCCCGACACCAGATCGCGGAGTACCACGGGTATCCCGCAACGAGACCCACCATCCCGTCGGCCGGCTCGGAGTAGAGGCGGCGAAGCCCCGCCCGAGCGGTCCGGTACGCCACCTCGAGTTCCGGGGCATCCGGGAATTCGAGTTCGGGAGTCCCCCGGGTCCACTGGAGGTCGTCCGCGGCCTGACGAGCGGCCAGTTCGTCGGGGGAGGCGATGGTGGGCCCGGAGTCCCCCAGCGCCTTGTCGAGGTCCCGAGTGAGGCCACCCGAGATCTGCCAGCGGATCTCCCCTGAACCCCGTGCCGGCACGGCCACCTCGTGCTCGAGCGCCACCTCCGAGACCGGGCCTTTGTACTGCCCACCTTCCCAGACCTCGCCGTTCAGCAAGAGACGGGCCGGTGAGACGGTCGCAGCGGCCCTCAGGCCAAACCCGTGGTTCCCGATCGCCACACCTTCAGGAAGCGACTGCACTACGAACTCGACCGGCCGGATCCCTTCCACAAGTACGGGAAAGAGGAACGGCGAGAAGTGGCTCGTGAAGGTGAGGGGAACGGGAGAGGTGGACTCGGAGCGGACCCTCAGCCGGCGGACGACTCCCGCGGGTCGCGGGATCGCGACCAGGTCCTGGAGGACCTCGAGTCCCTTCCAACGGTGCTCGCTCCCCCAGCCTCCGGGGAACGGCCCGCTACGGACGCGACACGACGGAAGATCGGTGGTCGCACCCGCCGACGTTAGCACCACGGTCCATGGGCCGGTGAGCCGAATGAGCTGGCCGTAGACCCCGCCCCACTCGGACGGCGCCCCCCGGCTCTCGCGCTCGTAGCAGAGATCCCCTCGACCGTCCCCCATTGCGGCGGAGGCGAGGCTCGTGAGAAGGACCGGGTCCGGAGGCCGGTTGAGGGCCGACGGGAGTGCCGGAGTCACGGCGGCGCAACCTCCCGCATCGTGTCGTGGATCTCCATCCAGACGAGGGGTGGGATCGCGACGTTGCTCAACTCCAACCGTATCGTGACGGGTCCCGGACCGGCGGGTAGGGGGCAGTCCGCTTCGAACTCGGTCCAACTCCCCGCTTGGAGCTCGAGCGGGTTGCTCGGTGAGAGCCGCACGGAATCCCTCCATGAACCCTGGGGTCCGAGACGGACCCGGACGCTGTCGGGCGGCACCCAAGTTCCGTCCACTCCCAGGCGAAGACCGGAGAACGCCCCGATCCTCAGCGGCGGGTTGGCGAGCGAGAATCGGAATCCGCTCGCGGTCCGGACGAGGGACCCGGGGGCGTAGACCGACGCGTCCACCGTCTCCGCCACCCAGATCAGCGCCTCGAGCGAATGCGCGCCGAACTCCGTCTCGAGACGGATCGCATCCCCGGCCATCCGGAGGAGGGAGCCAAATCGGTGGTTGCTCACCACCGCCGCAATGGCCCGGCCCGCTTATCGCGTTCGGGCGGCCCGCCGGCCCGGAAAAGATTCGCGGCCCGTCGGCGGCCGTCCCCGCGTGGGGTCCGGCCCCCGAGGGCCCCGAGGGGGACGGGAGGGGCCCGCGGCGCCACCGCTCGATGGGGGATTGCAGCGGCTTGTCGGTTCGGTCGGCCACGGCCCTCCGGCCGTCTTTGGCACTCCGTACCCCGACTCCAGGCGAGACGCGATCCAACCACCGGTCTCGGCCCGTCCGTCCCGTTCGTCCACGAGGAGGAGAGGGCGCGAGGACTACTTAGTCATAGTAACGATAAATCCGTTCAATACGTTAAGTTGGCGACTTCCCTGCCGGAGTCCGGGCGAAGAGGACGAGGGCAAGGCGACCCTGGTCGGTGAGCTGGACCCTCGCCCGGGGGCCTGCGGATTCGGTCCGGACGAACCCCCACCGGCGTTCGAGCGGCTCGAGCCGGCGCCGGAGCCGACCGTGCTGGGCTTGGGGCGAGGGGGACTTCCCACCGTCCGGACCGGGACGGTCGAGCCCCAGCTCTCGGAGGAGATCCCGCTTGCGCAGCGTCCCTCCTCGCCGGTCGAGGGCCTCGAGGACCTCGACCAGCTCCCGGCCCGGCGCCCGGAGCTCGTAGACCCCGACGGGCTCGACCCGTTCGATGACATCGTGGACCTCGCCAACCCGTGGCGTCCGGTCGGAGTACCAGGCGCGGGAGACCTGGGCATAGTAGGGGGTACCGTTCCAGAGCATGCAGGCGAGCGTGCCGGCGATCGCCGTGATCTTCGTCCCGGTCGAGACGTTGACCCGCAGGGGGACCACGTCCCGCGCGGTGCGGTCGGTCCGACCTTCGGCCTCGAAGATCGCCCGAAGCGACCCGAGCGCGTGGAACACGTCCCAGAGGTCGGTCCGAACGACCCGCACCTCAACGGGCCACGACGCCTTCCGGAGCCGTCGCGTGACCTCCTCGACGAACGGCGCGGCGGCGTCGCGCTCGGCCCGGGTGAGCAGATAGACCCGGTCGGCCCGGTCCTCCTCCAGCGGCTGCGTGACGCGTTCGACCTCGAATCCGACCGGGGCGATATGGATCCGGCCGTGGGGGGCTCCGACCGCGGAGGCCGACGCGACGCGGCCCCGGGGTTTCGGCACGGCGGGGTCGAAGCGCCGCCCTCGGATGAACTTCGCGGAGGGGTGGCGGGCTCAATGGGGGGAGTCGGAGGCGCGGTGCGGGTGACGATGCCCCGTACGGCCCCCCGCGATGCTCGGGGTCATGATGAGCGACTCCCCCTCGAGAACGCCGCGGACCCCGCTCAGGTCCTGGGCGGCGGCCTGCACCTCGTGACGGCGGCCGAGCAGCACGATGACCTCCGCGCAGGCATCTCCCTCGAGGTGGACATGGTTGGTCGATCGGACGTGCTCCCCCCAGCGGTGCTCGGCCGTCGTGAGGCGCTGCATCACGTTCGGCGCACCGTGGCGGTAGAGGACCGTGACCACTCCGAGGGCGTCCGAGTCCGGGTCGGAGAGGGTCCGATCGGAGAGCTCCTTGCGGATCAGCGCTCGGATCGCGTCCGAACGGCTCGGGCTGTTCCGCTCGGCCACCCACCGGTCGAGGAGCTCGAGCAGCTCCGGCTCGAGCGAGACGGCGGTCCGGACGACCTTGCGCGTCATGGGGATGGCGCCGGGTCTCCTCCGGGTTCCGTCGACGGCGGAGGGGGACCCCAGGGGATCTTTTCGTACCCCTTCGCGTAGTAGATCGCCATCGCCACCCCCCAGCTCGCGAGGAAGAGGACGACGATCCCGATGCCGAGCGTTTCGAAGTTGAGCTGGTCGATCCAGCTCCACACCGGCCCGCTCCATCCGAGCTCGCCCGAGATCACCTGGAGCAGTTCGACGCCGCCAATCGCGAAGGCGACCATCACGGAGATGACGGTGAGCGTGAGATTGTAGAAGATTTTCCGGATCGGGTGGTTGAACGCCCATCCGTAGGCGTAGCGCATCGCGAACCCGTCGGTCGTGTCCGAGAGGACCATCCCGCACGTGAACAGGAGGGGGAGGATCAGGACGGCCCAGAGCGGAATCGCGCCCGAGCCCGCGACGACGACCGCGAGGCCGATGATGAGCACCTCGGTCGCGGTGTCGAACCCGAGGCCGAACAGGACGCCGATCGGGTAGATCTGCCAGGGCTCGGTGACGATCCGGAAGAACCGGCCGAAGATCCGGTTGAGGAACCCGCGCTTGTTCATCTGCTCGTCGAGCGCCCTCTGGTCGAGCTCCCGGTCCCGCACACCGCGGAACATCCGATAGACGTCGACGACGATGATCACGTTCACGATCCCGATGACGAAGAGGAATACGCCCGAAATCAGCGTCCCCAGGACGGCACCGACCGAAGCGAACGCGTTGTACTGCTTCTGGATGAACTCGGTCACGACCACGAGCGCGACGATCATCCCGCAGACGATGGTGGAGTGCCCGAGCGAGAACCACGTCCCCACCGTCAACGGTCGCTTCCCGTCATTGAGGAGCTTCCGGGTCGTGTTGTCAATCGCCGCGATGTGGTCGGCGTCGAACCCGTGCCGCACCCCGAGGATGTAGGCGGTGATCGCGAGGCCCGTGAACAGGAGCCCTCCCGACGTGATCTCCCCGGAGTAGTGGTGGGGCAGATAGGCGAAGGCGGCGGCGAAGGCGAGCACCGTGACGACGAGGAGTCCCCCATAGATCGCCCCCATCTTGACGACCTCGACGGGCCGGAGGCGGAGGTCGCCGGCCGGGGATCCCGGGGACGGAGGGGAGGCCATCGCGGGATCCACCCAAAGGGGTGACTTAACGGTTATGTCGCTTTCTCAAATCGTCATACTGTCGCCGGGCCGTAGGCGGGAGCATTCACTGCAGGGTCTTCGTCAGGACCGAGATCGCCGCGTTGAGGTCGTCCTGCTCCAAGAGGAAGATCGTGTCGGTGTAGCAGCTGAGGGCTTCGACTATGTTGATGGCCTGCGCGGAGAGGACGGCGGTGAGCAGCGCCAGGAGCCCCGGCGTCTCCTCGATGCTCTCCGGGCTCGTGACCGCGACCTCGACCAGGTTCTTCCGAACCCCGATGACCTGGTTGTCGCGCAAGGCGCGGGTGACCCGCGTGACGGAGTCCTCGTCCACGATGATGACGGTTCCCCGGGAGACCTGGATGAGGCGACAGAGGGAGTTCTCGTCCAAGAGCTCCTCGACGACGTCGCCGAGGCGTTGGAGAATGTCGGCCCCCTGGCGGACCGTGATCGTGGCGACCTTGGTCCGAGTCTCGATTCGGCTCTTCCTCAGCACTCGCTGGACGCCGGCCGCTCGGGTGGACTCCCCCCGCCCCCGCGGATAGCGCCGGCACGCCGCGATCACCGCTTCGGTCTGGCGGACCTCGAGGTCGGCCGAGATCCGACGGGCGACGGCCGAGTAGTTCGCGACGCCAAGGCGGAGGGCGTCGGCGAGCGCCGGCTGGCCGTCGAGATACTCTCGGACCCGTCGTGCGATGGAAAGGGGGTTATCAGGCATGAGTGTCAGATTTTGGACAATATTGCCCAATGATGTCGCTACGCGGTCACATGGTATAAATCCGACCGGCCGCGTCGGGACGTTCCGTAAGGCACTCGCGATGGTTCCCCCGAAGGTCGTCCTGGCGTACTCGGGGGGTCTCGACACGTCGATCGCCATCCCGTGGTTGAAAGAGAAGAAGGGGTTCGACGTCGTCTCGGTCACCGTCGACGTGGGCCAGCCGGTCGACCTCGCGCGGGTACGCGCAAAGGCCCAGGCGTCGGGGGCGGTCGCCGCCTATGTCGCGGACGCACGGCGCGAATTCGCCGAGGAGTTCATTGCCCCGGCCCTGCGGGCCAACGCTCTCTACGAGGGCGTCTACCCGCTCAGCACGGCGCTCGCCCGCCCGCTCATCGGCCGCCATCTCGTGGCTGTGGCGCGCCAGGAGGGAGCCACGCATGTGGCGCACGGCTGCACGGGCAAGGGCAACGACCAAGTCCGGTTCGAGCTCGCGACGACTAGCCTCGCCCCCGAACTGGAGGTGATCGCCCCGACGCGGGAATGGAAGATGAGCCGCGAGGAGGAGATCGTCTATGCGCAGCAGCACGGTATCCCCGTCGAGGCCACTCGCGCTTCCCCGTACAGCACCGACGAGAACCTCTGGGGCCGATCGGTCGAATGCGGGGTCCTCGAAGACCCGGCGGTCGAACCTCCGGAGGAGGCGTACGGGTGGACGACCTCGCCGCAAGCGGCGCCGGACGTTCCCGCGTACCTCCGGTTGACCTTCGACCACGGATTGCCCGTCGCCGTCGACGGCGAACCCCTACCGCTTCACGAGCTCATCCTCCGCCTGAACCGGTCCGCCGGCGCCCACGGGGTCGGGCGGATCGACCACCTCGAATCCCGCGTCGTAGGGATCAAATCCCGGGAGGTTTACGAGTGTCCCGCCGCGATCGTGCTCATCCGGGCCCACCAGGCGCTGGAAGCCCTCGTCCTCCCCCGGGACGTCCTCGATTTCAAGCGGACGGTCGAACAGCGCTACTCCCAGCTGATCTACGACGGCCTCTGGTTCGCCCCCCTCCGCTCGGCCCTGGACGCGTTCGTGAGTTCGACCCAGGATCGCGTGACCGGCGAGGTCGCAGTCAAGTTGTTCAAGGGGTCAGCGACCGTTACGGGTCGGACCTCTCCCTCCGCGCTCTACCAGCACGACCTGGCGACCTACTCGACCGGAGACCGGTTCCGGCAGGAGATGTCGGAGGGGTTCATCTACGTCTGGGGATTGCCCGCGCGCACCTGGAGCGCCATCGGCGCCCGGAATGAACCCACCTCGCCCCGGGCCGCCAAGTACCGCGGATAGGACTGCAGGAGCGAGTCGATGGCGAGGTCTTCTACGGTTCCCGCCTACGTTCGCACCCCCTTCTCCGGGTTCCTCAACTCGCTCGGCGTCGATCGGACGCTCGCCCCGTTCGACCTGGCCGGGAGCATCGCCCACGCCGAGATGCTCGGCCAAGTGGGGCTTCTCTCGATTCCCGAATCGGCCACCCTCGTCCGTGGGCTCCGCCAGATCGCCCGGGAGGTCCGCGAGGGATCCTTTCCATGGCGCCCGGAGCTCGAGGATGTCCACACGAACGTCGAGGTCCGCCTGGTCGAGATCGTCGGCCCGGTCGGTGGCAAGCTCCACACGGCCCGGAGCCGGAACGACCAGGTCGCGCTCGACGAGCGTCTATTCCTTCGCGCCGCGATCCACCGGATCGGGACGGCCCTGGTCCAGCTGGAGGAGGTCCTCCTCGCCCGCGCCGCGGCCGAGCTCGAGACCCCCATGCCGGGGTACACCCACCTTCAGCGCGCGCAACCGATCACGGTGGGCCACCTCCTCCTCGCGCACTTCTGGAGGTTCGACCGCGACGTCGACCGGCTCCTCAGCACCGAGCAGCGCGCCAATCGCTCACCGCTGGGTGCGGGGGCCTTGGCCGGCTCCACCCTGCCCATCGAACCCGCCCGAGTCGCCTCCCGGCTCGGGTTCGACGGACCGTTCCAGAACTCGGTCGATGCGGTGAGCGACCGGGACCCGTTCGTGGAGCTCCTCTTCGACCTGGCCCTGATGGCCGTTCATGCGAGCGGTCTCGGCGAGGAGGTGGTCCTGTTCGCGACGAAGGAGTTCGGGTTCTTGGACCGTTCCTCGGCTCTCGGGTCCGGCTCGAGCCTGATGCCCCAGAAGCGGAACCCGGATGCGGCGGAGCTCGTCCGTGGCCAGACCGGACGCGTCGTGGGCGACCTCGTTTCGCTCCTGGTCACGCTCAAAGGGCTGCCGTTGGCCTACGACCGCGACCTGCAGGAGGACAAGCCCCCGGTCTGGGACGCCTTGGCCACGGTCGGGTCCGGCCTCGGGGCCCTTCGGGCGGTCGTCGAGGGTCTCGTTTTCGACCGGGCCCGGCTCGCCGAGGCGGCGAGCGACCCGGAGCTGTTCGCCACGGACGTGGCCGAACATCTCGTTGCGCGCGGCGTGCCGTTCCGGGAGGCCCACGAGGCCGTCTCGGCCCACTTCGTTTCGACTGGCGGACGGCTCGATCCGGCCGGCGTCGGAGAGATTCCCGGGGCCGACCCGGCCCTCGCCTCCTCGCTCGATGCTCCGTCGGCCCTCGCCCGGCGTTCGACGCCGGGCGGCCCGGGTCCGTCCCCCCTCCGCCACCAGCTTGCGGCGGCTCGCGCCGCGCTGGCCGCGCGCCGGGATTCACTTTCCTCGCTCAACCGAAAGGTCGGGCTCGTCGAGGAACTACTGAACGAGGAACGAACATGACACAATGCCCTGAGTGCGAAGCGGCGGTCGAGAATCACGACAAGATCCCGGGAGAGGTATTCCCGTGCACAGACTGCGGGACGGAGCTCGAGGTCCTGCGGACGGAACCGTTCGCGGTCCAGCCTGCTCCCAAGGAAGCCGAGGATTGGGGTGAGTGAAGGGTTCTCGCTCGGGGTCTTCTACACGATCGTCCGACCCGAGGAGAAGGCGATCCTCGCCGCCGCCGAGGCGCGCGGGATCGCCGTCCAGCGGATCGACGATGGGCAGACGACCTTCGGGCTCGAACGTCCCGCGGGCCTCCCGGACGTGGTCGTCAACCGTTCGGTAAGCCACACGCGATCGCTCTACGCGACCCGGTACTTCGCCCACTACGGCGTGCCGACGGTCAACTCCCCGGAGGTGACCGAGCTCGCGGGGGACAAGATCCTGACGTCGCTCCGCCTCGCGGAGCGGGGGATCCCGACGCCCCGGACAGTGGTCGCGCTCTCTCCCGAGGCTGCCATGAAGGCGATCGAGGAGGTGGGGTACCCCGTCGTGCTCAAGCCGGCGGTCGGGTCGTGGGGCCGCCTCATGGCCAAGGTCGACAACGCCGAGGATGCCGAGCAGATCCTCGAGCACAAGGCCGCCCTGACTTCGCCCGTTCATTCCGTGATCTACGTCCAGGAGTTCGTCCCGAAACCGGGGCGCGACCTCCGGGTGTTCGTCGTCGGGGACGAGGTCGTCGCCGCGATGTACCGTCGGTCCACGGACTGGCGAACGAACGCGGCGCGCGGCGCGACGACCGAGGCGGCGGAGGTTTCCCCAGCGCTTCGGGAGCTTTCCCTCAAGGCCGCGGAGGCGGTCGGTGGGGGGGTTCTTGCGGTCGATCTCATGGAGGCTCCGAGCGGCCTGGTCGTCCACGAGGTCAATCCGACCCCGGAGTTCAAGGCGCTGACCGCCGCGACCGGGGCCGATGTCGCGGGCCGGATCGTCGAGTACGCGGTCCGGGTGGGCCGCCAATGAAGGTCGCGATCGTCGGTGGGTCGGGATATGTCGGCGGGGAGCTGCTCCGTCTCCTCCTGCGCCACCCCGAGGCCGAGGTCGTCCAGGTCACGTCCGACTCGATGGCCGGCAAGTCCATCGGACGGGCCCATCCGAACCTGCGCAAGGTGAGCCCGCTGCTCTTCTCGCCGCACGCGAGCCTCCAGCCCACGGACGCGACCTTCGTGGCGACGCCGCACGGTGAGTCGATGGGGCGCTTGCCGGAGATCGCAGCCTCGGGGGGGCTCGTCTTCGACCTCTCGGCGGACTTCCGCTTGCGGGACCCCGACCAGTACCCCCGCTACTACGGTCGGTCCCATCCACGGCCGGACCTCCTCGCCTCCGCCGTCTACGGTCTGCCCGAGGTGCATCGGGAGGCGATCCGGACCGCGGCGATGGTCGCCGTCCCCGGGTGCATCGCCACGGCCGCGATCCTCGCGCTCCGCCCCTTGGTCCAGGCGGGCCTGGTCGACCCGGCGCACGTCGTCGTGGATGCCAAGTCCGGTTCCTCGGCGAGCGGCCGGGACACGGGGCCCGCGGGCCGGCACGCCGAACGTTCGGGTGTCATGCGCGCGTATGCTCCGGCCGGCCACCGGCACACGGCCGAGATCGAGCAGGAGACGGACGTCCAGGTCGCGCTGTCGTGCCACGGGGTCGAGGCCGTGCGGGGCGTGCTCGCAACGGTGCACGCCTATACGGTCCGACCGGTCGAGGAGAAGGAGCTTTGGCGGACGTACCGGGCCGCCTATGGCTCCGAGCCGTTCGTCCGGATCGTTCACGAGTCCGAGGGCGTCTACCGCGAACCCGAGCCGAAGATCCTCGCCGGCAGCAACTTCTGTGACGTCGGGTTCGCGGTCGACCCCCACACGCAGCGGGTCGTCGCCCTGGCGGCGCTCGACAATTTGATGAAAGGGGCCGCCGGGGCCGCCGTCCAGTGCTTCAACCTCCGGGCCGGGTTCCCCGAGACGACCGGCCTCGAGTTCCTCGGCCTCCATCCGATCTAGGGGCCGTTCGTGACGCTCGTCGTGAAGGTCGGCGGAGCTGCCGGGAACGCCCTGGACCCGGTCCTGGACGAGCTCGCCGTCCGACCCGACTTCGTGCTGGTCCATGGGGGGTCGGACGAGGTCGACCGGCTCGGCGCAGCCCTCGGTCGACCGGCAGAATACTTCACGTCGCCGAGCGGGGTCGTCTCCCGGAAGAGCACCCCCGCCCACCTGGAGGTCGTCGTCCTCGCGCTCGCGGGAGCGGTCCAGACCCGCCTGGTCGCCGGTCTGGCGGCTCGGGGGCGGAGCGCGGTCGGGCTCTCGGGTGTGGACGGCGGCCTCTTGCGGGCCCATCGGAAGGAGGGCGCCCGGGCGGTGACCGACGGCCGCGTCGTGCGCGTCGAGGACGACCGCTCTGGCACGCTCGACTCCGTCGACCCCACGATCCTCCGCCTGCTGCTGGGCGCGGGCCTGGTCCCCGTCGTAGGACCGCCGGCCGCTGACCCCCGGGGGGAACTGCTCAACGTCGACGCCGACCGGGTCGCCGCGGCCGTCGCCGTGGCCCTCGGGGCCGAGACGCTTGTCCTGCTCACGAACGTCAGCGGCCTTCGGCGGGACCCTGGGGACCCGAGCTCCGTGATCGCCCACGTGGCACGGGCGGACGTCGGGTCGGTCCTCCCGTTCGCCGGCGGGCGGATGAAGAAGAAAGTGCTCGCCGCCCAGGAAGCCCTCGCCGGGGGCGTGGGTTCCGTCGTGATCGCCTCGTCCCAAGGAAAGGATCCGGTCGCCCGCGCCCTCGCCGGTGCCGGGACCGTGTTCCGATGACCGGCCCAGCGGCCTTCTTCCCGCCGCCACGCGTTGGCCCAGTGATCGTCCGGGGAGAGGGCGCTTCGCTGTGGGACCGAACCGGGCGCCGGTTCGTCGACCTCGGCGCCTCCCACGGGGTCGGGAACCTCGGCGCCTCCCATCCGGAGGTGGTGCGGGCGATCCAGCGGCAGGCGGCGGAGCTGCTCTACCTCGGCACGGGATACGACGTCCCGGTGCGGACCCAGTTCCTCGATCGGCTCGTGGGACTGATGCCCCCGTCGCTCGACCGCGTCTTTCTCTCCAACTCCGGTACCGAGGCCGTCGAGGCGGCGATCAAGTTCGCCCGTTCGGCGACCGGCCGCCCGAAGGTGGTCGCGGCGATGCGCGGGTTCCATGGTCGCACGTTCGGGGCGCTCAGCGCGACGTGGCGGAGGGAGTTCCGCGAGCCGTTCGAGCCGCTCGTCCCCGGGTTCGAGCACGTCCCGTTCAACGATGTGGCGGCGCTCACCGACGCGGTCGACGACCGCACCGCGCTGGTCCTCCTCGAACCGGTCCAGGGAGAGGGTGGGGTCCACGTGGCGACCCCCGAGTTCCTCGCGGCGGCGCGGGCGCGCACGACCGCGGTGGGGGCGTTGCTCGGCTTCGACGAAGTCCAGACCGGTGTGGGCCGGACCGGCCGCATGTTCGCGTTCGAGCGGTGGGGCGTGGTCCCCGACCTCGTCGTGCTGGCGAAGTCGCTCGCCGGGGGATTCCCGATCGGAGCGACCGTCACCACCGAGGACGTCCGGCGCCGGTTCCGCGGCAGTCACCACTCGACCTTCGGAGGCAACCCGATCGCCTGTGCTGCCGGCGCGGCGGCGTTGGACGTTACCGTCCGCGAGCGCCTCTGGGAGAGGGCGGAACGCCTGGGCGAGTACGCGCGCGAACGGCTCGGACACCTGCCGACGGAGAAAGTGCGCGAGGTCCGCGGTCTGGGCCTCCTGATCGGCCTCGAGCTTCGGGGGCGGGTCGCGCCCTATCTGGCGGCGCTGGAGGAGCGGGGGTTCCTCGCGCTGCCGGCCGGCTCGACCGTGCTCCGGCTCCTCCCCCCGCTCGTGATCGCGGAGGACGACCTGCGGGCCGGCCTCGAGGCGATCGAGGAAGTGGTCGACCGTGGATGAGGGGTCCACCCTGCTCCGACTGCTCCGGACCTATAGTCCGAGCGGCGCGGAGGGGCTCGCCGTGCGGGAGTTCGTTCGCGTCGCTCGCGAGCTCGGCTATACGGCCCGCCTCGATGCGATCGGCAACGGCGTCGCCCGTCGAGGCCGAGGGCGCCCCCGGATCGTCTTCCTCGGCCACATCGATACCGTCCCGGGCCGACGACCCGTCCGACAGACCGCCGGCCGTATCCACGGTCGCGGTGCGGTCGATGCCAAAGGCCCGCTGGCCGCGGCGTTGATCGCAGGGTCGCGCTTCGAAGGACCCGGCACGCTCGAGGTCATCGGGGCGGTCGGTGAGGAGACCGACAGCCGGGGGGCTCGCCACTTGGCCCGGCGGAAGGGCGTGGAGGCCGTCATCGCGGGGGAACCCAGCCGGTGGGACGGGATCACCGTCGGATACAAGGGCGACCTGCGCGTGAGCGCACATTTCCGGGGGCGGCGGACCCACTATTCTTCGCCCCGGCCGACCGTCGCAGAGACCGCCGTACGGTGGGGGGCGAGCGTGATGGCCGGGACCTCGATCGCCCCCGGGGCCTCCCCCTTCCGCTCGCTCTCGGCCAAGGTCGTCGGGGTTCAGACCGGCGGGGAGGATGCGGAGTGGGCCACCGTCACCCTCGACTTCCGCGTGCCCCCCGGTACGACGACCTCCGAGGTGCTCCACACCCTGCCGCGGGAGCCCGGCCGGCCGGCCCTGCAGACGCTCGTCCGGGTCGAGCCGATCGAGGTGGACCGCACGAGCCCGGTCGTCCGCGCCCTCGAAGCGGGGATCCGGGCGGAGGGGGGTCGACCGACCCTCTGGCGGAAATCCGGGACGTCGGACCTCAATCTGGTCGCGCCCGCGTGGGGCGTCTCCGGGGCCGCGTATGGTCCGGGGAACCCCCATCTCGACCACACCGCAGGAGAGTGGGTCTCCGAACGGGAGCTCGGGAGGTCCGTCCGCGTGCTCGAGACGGCCTTCCGGATCCTCGCCGCGGAGCTCGCTATTCCTCGACGATCGGCCGCCGATGATGGATGAACTGGCCGTGGTCCAGCTCTTGCACCGCCGTGATGAGCTCGGCCCGCGTGTTCATCACGATCGGGCCGTACCAGGCGACGGGCTCGTGCAGCGGGCGCCCCGTCACGAGGAGGAACCGGAACCCCTGGTCGCCCGCGTGGGCGCCCACCGCCCCGCCCGGACCGAACAGCACCGTCTCGCCGGAGGGGACCGGGTTCGCGTCCGTCCCGCCGAAGGTCCCCTCGCCGTCGATCGCATGCGCAAAGGCGGTGTGGCCGGGAGGGGTCGCCAGCTCGAAGACCCCACCGGCGGGGACCGTGACGTCGAGGTACGTCGGGTCGACCGAGATCCCCCGGACCGGGCCTTCCACGGCTCCGTACGTTCCCGCGACGATCTTGACGCGACTCCCTCCGTCGGTGGAGACGGTGGGGAGGTCCGGGGCGGTGAGGCCACGATAGGCGGGGACGGACATCTTCTCCTTCGCGGGCAGGTTGACCCAGAGCTGGAAACCGGCGAGAGCCCCCTCCGTTCGCTGGGGCATCTCCTGGTGGATGATCCCGCTGCCCGAGTTCATCCACTGGACGTCCCCGGGGCCGATGACCCCCTCGTTGCCCAACGTATCGCCGTGGGCGACGCGTCCGTCGAGGATGTACGTGACCGTCTCGATCCCCCGATGGGGATGCCAGGGGAATCCGGCCATGTAGTCGGCCGGGTTATTCGAGCCGAACCGGTCGAGAAGCAGAAACGGGTCGAAGAGCGGGACTTCGGGGTTCGAGAACGACCGGCGGAGGCGCACGCCCGCCCCCTCCAGGGTCGGCACCCCGGGGAAACGCTGGGAGATGGAACGGGTCGGTTCGGTCACCAGAGGCCTCGGGGTTTCGAGCGACCCGACGCTCATAAAGCCACGGGAAGCGACGAGTATCCTGCTCTCCCGCGGGTAACCCCCCCTCGCGTAGTCCTTCCCGTGGCTCCAGGGAGGCGCTCCCGGGTCGAGATCCGGGCGCGCCGTTAATAGTCGTGGGCCCCGTCGTCCATCGATGACCACGACACCGTGTCCCCGATGTGGGGGGCTCGCTCCGCTCGGCGCGAGCTTCTGCCCCTTCTGCGGAGGTTCGCTGGCCGCACCCCTCGCAGGCCCGCCGTCCCTCGCCCCGTCCTCCCCCGGCCACCACATCGTGTCGGGGCTGCCGACCGCGACGTACTCGGAGGGGAGGGGGGCAGCGCCGCCCACGCCCGGCGCCTATGCCCCGCCCGGGCTCGTCTCCCTGAGTCCCCCCACGCCGGAGATCGACCGAGCGGCTCTCACCTACCTGCTGTGGGCCTCGGTGATCTGGCTGTGTACCGGGGCGGTGAGCCTCGTCCTGCTCGCGGGAACGGCCTCGCTCTACTCCGTCGATACCACATCCACCGGGACCGCGTTCGTCTTCGCCCCCCTCTTCTACGTGGTGGCCGTCATCTCCGCGGCGCTCTCCGTCACGGAGGTGCTCCTCCTCCGGGCGGCGTTCCATCGCCTGGCGCCCGTCGACCCGCGCTTCTCCACTCCCAGCAAGCTCGCGTTGCTCCTCATCATCGGATTCATGATCGTTCTGATCGGGTTGGTCCCTGTGGTCCTGGGGGCCCAGTCCCTCTCGGGGTGCGTCGCCAACGCCGCGAACTCGACCTTCTCGGGAAACTGCAGTGGGCTGGGGGATCTGGTCGCCGGCGCACTGCTCCTCCTGGCCGGTGGGATCATCGCGATCATCGGGTACATCGGTTGCCTTCTCGGGATCTGGCGCTTCGGAACGCGCTACGGGAACGACCGGTTCAAGGTCGGAGCGGTCCTGCTCATCTTCCCCCTCCTCAACGTGGTCGGGGCGATCCTGATCTTGGTCGCCTCCCAGTCCGAGCGGACCCGCCGGATCTCTCCCGGGGCTCCCGGGGCGCCCCGGGTCTAGACGCCGGGGCGATGCCCCGACCGTCCGTTCCCCTTCGGATCCACCGCCCGTCCCGACGCTCCCCTCGGTGAGAGCATGCAGGGGGCCCGCCGTAACCTTCGGGTAAGCCCAGCCGTGAGGCTAATACTCCCTGCGCTCGCGCCAAGGTTCAACCCATGGCGAGATCGGTCGGAGACCGCTGCCCCACGTGGAGCAGGGACCCGCACGAAGGTACAGCCGACCGCGACCCTGTCCTTCTCGCCTGGGCCTCCCGGTGCAGCTCCGCCTATGCCATCGGCCCCGGGGGAGCCCGATGACGCCCGAGGCCCCGGTCGCTTTCGACGACCCCCCACGGGAGACGGATGCCCACCGCGTGTTCCGGACCGGCCTGCGCCACCAGGGACTGGCGGTCGCGGTCGTTCTCGGGATCATGCTGTGCCTCCTCATGGGGGCTCTCGACAACTTTGTCGTGCTCACGGCCCTCCCGAACATCCTCTCCGACCTTCGCGCCCCGACCCGCGGCGAGACGTTCATCGTCAGCGCCTACCTCATCAGCTCGACCGTCGCGATCCCGATCTTCGCGAAGCTCTCCGACCTGTTCGACCGGAAGCGCGTGCTGCTCGCCGGCCTGGTGATCTTCATCGGAGGCTCGATCCTTTCGGGGGTCAGCCAGACGTTCAACGAGCTCGTCTTCTTCCGTGCGGTCCAAGGGTTCGGCAGCGGCGACTTCTTCCCGGTCGGCCTCTCGATCGTGGCGGTCATCTTTCCTCCGGAGACCCGCGCCCGGGTCACTGGCCTCCTCTCGGGGGTGTTCGGGATCGCGACCGTCGCCGGTCCCCTACTGGGCGCGGCGATCGTGAACGCGACCACGTGGCGGTGGGTGTTCTACGTGAACATCCCGGTCGGGCTCGCCGGCCTGATCCTGTTGCTCGCGGCGCTCGGACCGATCCGGCCCGAGCGGAAGGGATCGTTCGATGTCCCGGGGGCGGCGCTCCTCGCCGCGTGGGTCGGCTCGCTCATGTTCGCGCTGATCGAGGTATCGGAAGGAGGATGGGCGTGGACCGATCCCCGGGTGATCGCCCTGCTGGCCAGTGCCGTCGTCCTGGTCGTGGGGTTCGTGGGATGGGAGACTCTGCGAGCGCGGGATCCCCTCGTTCCCCTGCGTCTCTTCTCCCGGAGGATCGTGGCGGCCAGCGGAGGGACCACGTTCATCGTGGGGATGGTGGTCTTCCCGCTCGCGACCTTCCTCACGCTCTTCGTCACCTACGTCACGCTCGCCGGGGGCGGAGACGCATCCAACACCGTCCGGGATGTCCTCTACTTCCTGGTCATTCCCCTCGTGTTCGGGGCGGCGATCGGGGGGAATCTCCTCACCCGGCTCGCCTACCGGCCCGTGGTCGTCGCCGGGCTTCTGATCTCGACCGTCGGTCTGGTCTACTTCACGATGGTGGGGGTCTCGACCCCGACCTGGAAGCTCGCGTTCGGGTTCCTGCCGGTGGGCGGGGTCGTCGCCCCGCTCATCCCGATCGGCTTCGGCGTCGGGATGACGTTCCCGGTCTTTCTGCTGGCGGTCCAGAACCAGGTGCCCGAAGCGGACGTCGGGGCGGCGAGCGGTCTGGTCCAGTTCCTCCAGTCGCTCGGTGGGTCGATCGGGCTGACGCTCCTCTCTTCCTTCCAGCAGTCCCGGTTCCTCGCGCTCTTGCCCGCGCCCCCGGTCGGCGGTTGCGCTGCCCCGCCGAGCGCGGCGTGCATCGCCTATGGACAGGCGGTCGTGAGCTCGACCGCGACGTCGTTCGTCGACGTGTTCACGGTCATGCTCGTTCTGACGGTGATCGGCCTTCTCCTCGGTCTCTTCGTCACGGGGCGCCTCCCCAAAGGCGCGAAACCCATCGGCGGAGGGCGGTAACTGCCCCCTCGTCCTCGACCCGACGGCCGGGCGAGCCTCGGACCCGAGGGGAATGAGCGATCGACCGGCATGGACCCGGTGAAAAGGCACCTTCCGGACCAAATTCGCGATCGATCCGAGACGTAGGGCCTTCCTCCGATCCTACGTCGGATTCCCCGGCTCCCCGGGGGGCCACGTCCACCAGGGGGTATTGAACGACTCATGGATCGTCACATTGACGGACAGGTCGGCGGTGGCGATCATCGAGTAGACTCCCCAGGGAACGCCGACCGAGACGAGGGAGAAGGTCCCCGAGGAGGCGTTGAAGGAGAGGTTGGTGCCGTCCCCGCCCTGGATCGTCAGGTGAACCAGGCCGGTCGGGTTCGTGGACCAGGCGCCGTGGATAACGAGTCCGTTCGGAAAATATTGCGAGGAGATGGCACCGCCGGTACCGGCTCGTATGTCCAGCTGGGTCGAGAACGATTGGGGGACCGGGATTACAAGTAGGGCCGTCACGAGAAGGAGGACGGCGACCCCCGTTACGGACGCATACCGTCCGGCGCGGCGCCACCACGCCCGGAATTCGGCGGGGCGCCGGTTCCTACCGAGGGCGAAGAGACCGGCCCCCAACGTCAGGAATCCAAGGGCCACCCCGTCCACAACTTCGGGAACCCAGAGTACGGTCGGGGAGAGGACCGTGGGGAACCCGCTGTAGTTGATCCCCAGGTTGGCCACTGGCATCGCCAGCCCCATCAGAAAGAGACCGATACCCGTGATCTCGGTGAACACCGCAGCGCGGCCCAACCACCACGCGGACCCCCGGTCGAGGCCGCTCCCGTTCCTGGAAGTCCCGTCCCGTTCGTTTCCGTACCGGGCACCGACTCCCGCCACGACTCCCGCACCGAGCATCAGTCCGCCGATCGCCACGAACAGTAGCCAGAGCGACACCGGGGCCGGGCCGGAGGAGAACGACGTGGTCTGAACGCCGGCCGCGGTGACCCACGCGAAGCCGAGGGACGCCCCCGCGATCGAGAAGCCGAGCAGCGAGAACAAGAGCCTCGCCTCGAAGGAGTCAGACAGGGGAGGTCCGGCTCCCGTCCTCCCTTCGGACATCCGTCCTCTTGGAACGCTACTCGGGCGGGGAGACATCAACGTTTGGTCGCGCGCCCGGGGAGGACGGACCCAAGGGATCTGCGGGGAGCCTGATCCAGACCCGGCACGGCGGAACGGGCCCTTTCTCGGTCGGCGCCGTCCCTTTGGACGACCCCGCGGCCCATAGAACCGGGGAGCAGCGCCTTATCCACCGACGCCCCGGTACGCTCCGTGCCGAGGCAAGTCCCCCGACGCATCCAGAAAGGCGTCTTCGGGCGAGACCCGGGCGCCTACGACCGGGCCCGTCTCGCCTACCCGAAACGGGTCTACGAGATCCTGACCACGCACTGCGGATTGCACCCGGGGTCAGCGGTCTTCGAGATCGGGCCGGGGACGGGGATCGCCACGAGGGAACTCCTCCGCCTCGGAGCCGACCCGATCATCCTCATCGAGCGCGATCGGAGGCTCGCTCGGTTCCTTCGGACCCGCTGGGGGGACCGGGACGATCGGGTACAGATCGCCGTGGCGCCGTTCGAGCGGGTCGTCCTGCCGAGCCACGGGTTTGACCTGGGGGTGGCCGCCACCAGCTTTCACTGGCTCCCCGAACGACTCGCGCTCCGAAAGATCGCGCGCCTGCTCAAACCGGGGGGTTGGTGGGCGGCGTGGAACAACCACTACCGAGATCCCTATCGCCCGAGCTCCTTCCATCGGGCGCTCCAGCCCCTCTATCGGGAGGTGTTCGGCCCGTCCGAGTCGGGGCACACCCGGGCGCGTGCCCGGAAGGATCGCGGGGATCGTCTCCGCGCGCTGGCATCGCTGGGTGCCTTCGAGCGGATATCCCGAGAGGACATCCGGTGGGCCGTGACCCTCGGAACGCGCCGGCTCCAGCGGCTCTGGGGGTCGTTCTCCGAGATCGTTACCCTGCCTCCCGGGAAGCGAGCGTGGTTCCTCGCGGAGCTCGGCCAGCTGGTCGACGAACGATTCCAGGGAACGGTCGAGATTCCCATGCTGACCCCCATCTACACCGCCTGCCGGAAGTGAACCGCGCCGGATCGGAACGACGGAAGGCCCCGGGGCCGAGGGGATTTATGGGTGGACGGGTTCGAATCCAACCCAAGGACACTCGACGGGGGATCACCGGTCCGAACCGATGGAGAACATCGCGGAGACTGAGCGGCGTTTGGTGGAGAGGATCCGGCGGGATGGACTCCTGCTCTTCACCGATCCTCGCCTTCCTTCGGCGGTCTCCGTGATCACGGGGGCGCCGCCGGTCGGGAGTTGGTTTGGCCACCCCGCTTCCGGCCTCATCTACGTGGTCGGCCAGAGAATCGAGGATTCTCCCGAAATCCTCGACGTCCCTCTTCTTCGAGGGAAAGTCACTCTGGTTCATCGGAGGCTCTGGCCCGAGCTGTTCGGGGTGGCCACGTCGGGGGAAGAGTGGCAGACGCGCGGATTGTCGAAGGCCCAATCCACGCTCCTCCGCCTCGTTGTGCGCAAGGGTCGGGTGAACGTCCAAACCGAGGTCGCGGACATCCCACTGGCGCGCGAAAGGACCCTCGGGGACTTGGCTCGAAGCCTTCAACAGAGGTTGCTGGTCTACGGCTCCAGCGTGCACTCCCCCTCCGGCCGCCATGAGAAGCGGCTCCAGACGTGGGCGAAACTGAAGGTCGAGCGACGGATCGCGATCCGCAGGGTGTCGCCGAGGACGGCGCGATCCTCCCTCGAGGCGGCGGCGGCTGCCAGTCTCGGTCCCGCGCGCCCTCCCCGGCTCTTCCCCTGGGAACGGCGCGACGGACGGTAGAATCCCCTCGATGCGACGGGCCCGAAAGGATCGGACTCCGAATGGGTGTGCGCTCAGCGAAAAGCACGCTCCGATGCTATCCCGGGACCCGCGAAGGCGAGAGTGCGCACGCCGCCTCAACGCGGGCTCGGTGAACTCAAGCCGGAGGACCTGCTTTGGTGATGTCGGCGAGAACGCGGTCCAGTCTCTCGTCGCTGGCCAACACCTTCCAGAGATCGATTTGAAGAATCCGAAGTACTCCCGTACGAATCCATGGATCCTCGGCAAATCGGGCCCGGACGGCCGACTCACCGACGGAATTGACGATCAGCAGCGCCCGGTGCTTTGGCCCATCATCGAGCGGGCCGGCGATGATAACGACACCTTCGTCGACGAGCGAGTTGATGAACCCGGCGTGCTCCGTCCACTTCTCTTGGTCGCGCATCGAACGCGAATCGATCCATGCCGGACCTTGCTCGGTCGTCATCGCGAAGTACGCCATTTTCCCGCCTCTTCGGTTTCCTCACTCGTGGTCATCGGTTCACAAATAAAAGTGAGCGGGCGGTCGGAGCGCGGGTGGGTTCGACGGGCCCGAGGGGATTCGAACCCCTGACCTTGCGGTTAAGAGCCGCCTGCTCTACCGACTGAGCTACGGGCCC
>Ga0209415_10001857_pt1 | contig 39905 bp, 35 predicted proteins | sample PeaSoiSIISIP2007_FD_187696 | JGI IMG/M metagenome (GOLD analysis project Ga0209415, IMG submission 187696) | Peat soil microbial communities from Weissenstadt, Germany - SII-SIP-2007 (SPAdes) (version 2) | ecosystem: Environmental > Terrestrial > Soil > Wetlands > Peat | place: Germany...
TGGTCGTGGGTCGCCGAGATGATCTTGTCGAAGGCGGTCGAGCGGGCGTTGTAGCGGTCGAGCTCGAGCATGGACTCGAAGTCGTCCGGCGCCACCGCGCCATACATCTTGTCCTTGGTGATGTTGCCGTCGGCCATCTGGAGCGCTCCTTCGTCGGTCCCTGAAAGATGCGCGAGCCGACCTTGTTCCGCAAGTCGCAAGTGAACAGCGTTCAGGCGGCCTGGGCGTCGGCGAGGATGAGGTCGGCGGCCTTCTCGGCGATCATCGTCGTCGGCGCATTGGTATTACCGGAGGTGATGGTCGGCATGACCGAGGCGTCGGCGACGCGGAGACCCTGGACGCCGCGGACCTTGAGCGATCCGTCGACCGCGGCGTCATCGTCGACGCCCATCCGGCAGGTGCCGACCGGATGGAAGATGGTGGTCGAGATGCGCCCGATGGCGGCGAGCAACGCGACGGGATCGGTGACCTCGGCGCCGGGCCGGTACTCCTGCGCACCGAAGCTGGCAAAGGCCGGCGCGGCGCAGATGCGGCGGGTGAGCGCGACCGCCTCCAGCGCCACCTCCCGGTCCGCGGGGTCGGAGAGGTAGTTGGGCCTGATCGCCGGCGCCGCCGTCGGATCGGGACTGGTCAGGGTCACCTCGCCACGGCTGCGCGGGCGGATGTTGCAGACCGAGGCGGTCAGCGCATCGAACCGGTGCAAGGGCTCGCCGAACGCGTCCAGGCTCAGCGGCTGCACGTGGTATTCGAGGTTCGGCGTCGCGTGGCGGTCGGACGAATAGGCGAACATGCCGAGCTGGCTGGGCGCCATCGACATCGGCCCGGTGCGGAAGAGGCCGTATTCCGCCGCGATCATCGCCTGACCGACCAGCGAGCCGGCGCGGCTGTTCAGCGTGCCGCCGTTGACCCTGAACACGGTGCGGATCTGCAGGTGGTCCTGCAGGTTGGCCCCAACGGCGGCCCGGTCGCGCGCGACCGGGATGCCGTAGCGCTCCAGCAACGCGCCGGGCCCGACGCCGCTGAGCTGCAGGATATGCGGCGAGCCGATGGCGCCGGCGGCCAGGATCACCTCGCCTCGGGCGTCGGCGATGGCGGGGCCGCGCCGGGTCCGCAGTCGCACGCCGCTGGCGCGGCCCTCTTCGATCACGAGACGCTCGACCTGCGCGCCGGTGACCACTTTCAGGTTCGGCCTGCGCATCACGGGCCTGAGGAAGCCGCGCGCTGCGTTCCAGCGGAAGCCCCGGTGCTGGTTGACCTCGAACAAGGCGCTGCCGAAGTTGTCGCCGTGGTTGAAATCCTCCGTGTACGGGATACCGCACTCCGCCGCCGCCGCGCGGAAGGCGTCGAGGATCGGCCAGTTCAGCCGCTGGCGCGCCACCTTCAGTGGGCCGCCAGCCCCGTGCATCACGCTTGCGCCGCCGAAGTGGTCCTCGGACTTAAGGAAATAGGGCAGCACGTCGCTCCAGCCCCAGCCGGTCAGCCCGAGCTGGCGCCAATGGTCGTAGTCGGCCGCCTGGCCGCGCATGTAGATCATGCCGTTGATCGAGGACGAGCCGCCGAGCAGCTTGCCACGCGGGTACTTCAGCGCCCGGCCGCCCAGCGCCGGCTCCTCGAGCGTCGAGAAGCACCAGTCGGTGCGCGGCTTGCCTTGCGTGTAGAGGTAGCCGATCGGCACGTTCACCCAGAACAGCCGGTCGTCGCCGCCGGCCTCGAGCAGCAAAACGCGGTTGCGCGGATCGGCGCTCAGCCGGTTGGCCAGCACGCACCCCGCCGTACCGGCGCCGACGATGATGAAGTCGAAGGCGCCGAGACTAGTCGGCACTGCTGAGTCAGCGGGCATCGGCCATCGTCTCCTAGCTTCTCCCGGGGGAGAAGGAGGGGCCCACGCGAAGCGTGGGAGGATGAGGGCGTACGCCGCGTCAGGCTAATCCGAGAGGCCGTAACCCCTCACCTACCCTCCCGATCGCTTCGCTCCGGGCCCCTCCCTCTCCCTGTAGGAGAGGTGTTTCAAGCCGCGATCAGGCGCCTCGGCCGCCTGAGGTCGGGCGCCAGGCCCTCGCCCATCAGGTCGATGAAGTTTTCGCGGTAGAAGCGGTCGACCGCGCCCTTCGGGGTTCCTTCGAGCGCGTCGTTGAAGCGCTTGAGCGGATTGCGGCCGCCTTCCACGTGCGGGAAGTCGGAGGAGAACAGGCAGACTTCGTCGCCCGAATTGGCGATGATCCAACCGGTCTGCTCGTGCGGATAGGGCGTGACCCGCACCTGCCGGCGGACGATCTCGCTGGGCGGGGCCGAGAGCCGGTGCAGCCGCTCCTCGTTCTTGAAGAAGGCGGCGTGGGCGGAGTCCATGAACCGCATCCAGCTCGGGACCCACGACGCTCCGAGCTCGATCGCACCGAACTTCAGCTTCGGGAACCGGTCCATGACCCCGTCGATGATCAGGCAGGCGAGCGTCTGCATGACCGAGTTGGGGATCGGCATGAAGGAGACGGAGGTGAAGTTCTCCTCGCCTCCGTGGAAGTCCTTCACCCGCGGCAGGCCGTTCTCGAAGTAGGCGGGGTTGAGCTTCTCCTCGCCGCCGACGTGGAACAGGATCGGCAAGCCCGCCTCCTCAGCCTGCGCCCAGACCGGATCGAAGGCGACGTGGCTGGGCGAATGGCCCTTGGGGCAGCGCGAGGCGATGAGGATCGCCTTAGCCCCGAGCTCGATCGCCTCCGTGGTCGCGGCGGCGGTGCGGTCGAAGTCCATCAGCGGCACGTAGCCGGTGGCCAAGAGGCGTCGGTCGACCGAGCAGAAGTCGGTCATCATGCGGTTGTGGGCGGTGGCCGCGGCGTAGGCCAACTCGACGTCGTCGCCGTATTCAAGCTGGAAATTGCCGAGGCAGAAGGTGGTGAAGACGAGCTGGCTCGCAAAGCCCAGGTAGTCGATCGCCTTCGGCCGGTCCTCGCGCACGAAGGCGCCCAACGCCGCCTGGTTCTTGCGCAACAGGATGTTCTCCTCGGCGCCGGCGCGGAAGTCGGGATCCTGGTGCTGGCGGCGGGCGGCCTCGGCCCAACCGGGCCTGCCGAGCTTGTGCTTGTAGATCGGCAGCGCGTGGTAGCGCGCCAGCGTCCTGGCGTCGAAGTAGGGGTCCAGACAGTCCGGCAACTCCATGAGGTGGGAGTCGGCGTCGTGGACGATCTGGTCCTGTACGTAGGCCATCGGGGCCTCCCTCTGGGCGTCGTTCTCTTCTCGGCCGAGAGGATACGGCCAGGCCGGCCGCCCTTTCAACCGGCGTGGACGAAGCGGGCCTCCAGCCGTGGCCCTTTCGCCGTCGGCGCCGCGGCGGCCTTCAGGCCCGACGCGGGCGCGAGCGTCAGCGGAACCCCTTCGGGGCCGCGCACCCGGGCCACGAACCCCTCGCCCGCGCGTTCCAGCCGCACTTCGACGTCGCCGAGCCTGGTTGGCACGACGCCCTCCGCGTGCTCGAGCCCCGCCAGGTCCGGCCTGACCACGATCTCAGCGAAGCCTGGCTTGGCCGGCGCCACGCCCAGCATCCGCCGCGACAGCTGATGGGTGGGCGAGGCGGAAAAGCCGTGGCAGAGGCTGGCCGTCGGCGCGAAGCTCTCCCAGAGCGTCGTCGCCCCCTTGTCCAGCATGGGTCCAAAGCGCTCGCGCATGAGCCGAAGCGCGTCGTTGAACCGGCCCTGGCCGCCGAGCGCCTCGTAGACGAAGTGGGAATAGAATGTGTTGGCCAGGACGACGCCCTCCTCGGGGTCGAGGGTCTCGCCCTTGGGCGCGATCGGCGGGCCGGCGGTGAAGGTCAGACGGCGCGAGTCGGTGATGCGGTCGAGCGCGCGCGCCAGCCGCTGGCCGTCGGCCTCGCCCCAGAGCGTGATCGCGGCGTTGGCGTGCTGGGAGGTGCGCAGGTCCTGGGCGCCGGTGACCGGATCGACGATGTCGACATAGACGCCCCGCCGCGCGTCCCAGTGACGGGCTTCGAGCGCGTCGCCGATTCCGCGGGCGCGGGCGCTCAGCCGGTCCGCCTCGCGCGCCCAGCCCAGCGCCTGCGCCAGGCGCGCGGCGACGCGGAAGGCGCCCGCCAGCTGGGCGTTCAGCGCGCCGGCCTCGCCTTCGCGCCCGACGCCGGACCAGTCCATGAAGTGCCAATAGGGCAGGTCGGCGACGAGGCCGTTGGCGTCGACCAGGCGTTCGAACCAGGCCAGCGCCTTCAGGATCGAGGGGAAGATCGCCTCGATGGTGTCGAGATCGCCGGTGAGGTCCAGATGGTCGCCGGCGCAAAGGATCCACTGCAGCGTCCAGTCTGGGATCAGGAGCCCGTTTACCCGGTGGTCGCCGGGAGCGAACATCTGGGTCAGGCCGTCCGGGCGCTGACTTTCGGCGGCCTGGGCGAGGAACTTGGCGGTGAGCGGGGCCACGCAGGGGCCGAAGGCGGCATGGCCGACCAGGTTCTCCACCGTCACGTCGCCCAGCCACTGGCGCTGCTCGCGGCTGGGGCAGTCCTCCCAGGCGTCGTGCATGCATTGGCGAAGCGTGTAGGCGCCGGTGGCCCAGAGCCGGGTCAGAAAGTCGTCTGAGCAGCTGAAGCGACCCCCCTCCTCGACCGGGTAGTTCCAAAGATTGGCGCCGAAGCCCTTGATGGCCAGGCCGTCCGGCGCGTTGCGCACCACCAGCTGCACCCAGCGGATCGCGCACCACTCGAACCGCTCGAACCGCTGCACGCCGGCCTTGGCGCGATAGCGGCAGAGGTGGGCGTCCTCGCCAAGCCACGGCTTCGGCTTGATGCGCGCGTCCGGCGGCGGGCCGCTGGCGTCCCACTCGCCGGGCAGGCTCTCGGCGCAGGCGATCTCGACGATCTCGCCGCCGCGGGCGTCGATCTCGATGAACGGGCGGCCGGTCATGATGCGGCCGAAGTCGAGCAGGATGGCGACGTCGCGACCGGGCTCGGTCCGCACGAGCGTCCGCGCGCCTTCCAGCTTGAGCAGGTCGTCGGCGCGGGCGACCGCGCCCGTCGGCGGCTCGATCAGGGGCTCGTCGTAGCTGCGCCGATGGAAGACGAGGTCAGGGTCGGGATAGAGACCCTTGATCCAGACGACGCGCTTGGCGGGCTCAAGGCGCTCGACCAACATCGGGATGCCGCGCGGGACCAGCGTCGGGAACGGACGCGTCTGCATGCCGCCATAGGCCGCCTCTGCGCCCCCGCCGCCGAAGATCAGCGGCCGCGCCTCGTCCCAGCCCAAATCGTCGAAGTCGACGCCGCTCCAACCTTCGATCAGGCGGCCCGCATCCAGGTCCTCGATGAACCCCAGCGAATGGTTCGACTGCGGAACATCCTGCGTCCACGCGGTCGACTGGACGCAGCGCCAACCGCCGTCGGTGGACAGCGAAACGCCGTCCGCGGCGCCGTCGACCCAGAGGCCGCCGTCGCCGAACACCGGCTGCCACATGCCCTTGACCGTCTCGTAGAAGGCGGTGTCGGTCCCGTAGGTGTGCACGAGCACCGCGAGCAGGTTGGCCCCGGCCGCGAGGTGGGGCGCCAGGTCGTATTCGTCGTAGCGCTGGAAGAGCGGGGTGCAACGCACGGGTCCGCGCCCGATGGGCTTGCCGTTGACATAGAGCACGTAGCGCCCGTCGACGGTGATCGAGATCGGCGCGGCCGAGGGTGTCGCCGGCAACTCGACCCGCTTGCGGAAGAAGAACCAGCGATTCTTCTCGATCGGCCGGCCGCCGCCGCCGAGGTAGACGCGCCGGCCCCCCGTCGGGTCGATTTCCTGCTTCGGAGTCCAGACGAACGGCGGCCTCAGCGGTGTGGTCATGGCTCCCTTTCGGCCGGGCAAAGCCGGGCCGTCTCGTTGGACAGATGATCGAATTTGATCTTCTATGAGCAACCATGCTCGATGAGGCCAGATCAAGCGCCAAGTCCGATGTCGGGGACGTGGACCTTGGCGCGCTGAGGTCCGCTTACCAGCGCGATGGCTTCGTGACCGTCGAGGGCCTGCTCAACGCCGACGAGGTCGAGGCGTTGCGCGCCGAGATCGTTGCGGTCGCGCTTGGCGAGCGGGGCGCGATCGCCGGCGCCGAACCCCGCGACGGCCGCTCGGATGAGGCGCTGGTTGGCGAGATCCTGGCCATCCACATGCCGCACAAGATCTCGCGGCTGATGCGGGCAACCATGGCGCACCCGCGCATCGTCCCGATCCTGAAGAGCCTGATAAGCCCGAACGTGAAGGCCATGCAGACCATGGTGTTCGTCAAGCGGCCGGGCAAACCCGGGCAGGCCTGGCACCAGGACGAGCACTACATCCCGACCCGCGACCGTTCGCTCTGCGGCGCCTGGATCGCGCTCGACGACGCGGTGATCGAGAACGGCTGCATGTGGATGCACCCGGGCTCGCAGGCGCCCGGCGTGCTCTATCCGATCAAGCCGCACGGCGACGACCGCTTCGACGGGGCCGAGGAGGCCTACGGCCACGGCTATGACCGCGAGGGCGGCGCAGCCGTCGAGGTGAAGGCGGGCGGGGTCGCCTTCTTCAACGGCTATGTGCTGCACCGCTCGCTGCCCAACCGGGCGAAGGCGGGGTTCAGACGCGCGCTCGTCACCCACTACATGTCGGCGGAGTCCATGCTGCCGTGGACGCTGGGTGGGACGAAAGCGCGGCCCGACGTCCGCGACATCGTGATGATCGCAGGCCAAGACCCCTACGCCTGGCGCGGCGTCGAGGAGATCACCAAGCCGTGGGTCCGCCCCGACAACGCGGAGCGGCAGGCCGAGATCCTGGCGGAGATGGCGGCCGCGGGTCGCCCCAGCCAACCGGCGGATTGAGGCCAGGCCAGGCGCGCTTCGCACACCTCTCCCGCGGGAGAGGTGCTTACGGCCGCTGGTAGACGGTCTTCGTGACCGTGAAGAACTCACGCGCCGCGCGGCCCTGTTCGCGGGCGCCGTAGCTGGAGGCTTTCATGCCGCCGAACGGGGCGTGGTAGTCGACGCCGGCGGTCGGCAGGTTGATCATGACCATCCCCACGCGGGCGTTCCGCTTGAAGTGCTCGGCGTATTTCAGCGAGGTGGTGCAGATACCGGCGCAGAGGCCGAAGCGGACGTCGTTCAGGACCGCGAGCGCCTCGTCGTAACCGGCAACGCGGATCAGGCCCGCCACAGGCCCGAACACCTCCTCGCGCGCGACCAGGTCGCCTGGGCTCGCGCGATCGAACAGCACCGGATCGACGAAGCAGGCCGGCGCGTCGGCGCGGCCCGCGACGACCGCCTGGCGCCCGGCGCGGCGCATGGCCTCGATGCCGGCGACCACGCCCGCCTTCTGCTTCGCCGACACCAGCGGCCCAACCTCGGTCGCCTTGTCGGCGGGGTCGCCGACCTTCAGCCGCGCGACGCGCGCCTTGACCCGCTCGATCAGGGCATCGGCCACGCTCTCATCGACAATCACCCGCGAGGTCGCCGTGCAGCGCTGGCCGGCGGCGAAGAAGGCGCCGTTCACGAGAGTCTCGGTCGCGAGATCGAGGTCGGCGTCGGCCAGGATGACGAGACCGTTCACCCCGCCCATCTCCGCCTGCACGCGGGCGCCGCGGGTGGCGGCGGCCATGCGGACTCCGCGGCCGGTCGTCTCCGAGCCGGTGAAGGAGATCGCGTCGATCGCCGTGTCTTCGACGAGCGCCGCGCCCGTCTCGCCGGCACCCGGAACCAGGTTCACCGCACCGGCCTGCAGCCCTGCCCCTGCAATGATCCGCATGATGGCCGCCGCGGTCGCCGTCGCATGCTCCGACGGCTTCCAGACCACTGCGTTCCCGAAGGCGATCGCGGGCGCGATCTTCCAGGCCGGGATGGCGATCGGGAAGTTCCAGGGCGTGATCGCGCCCACCACGCCGACCGGTTCGTAGGCCACCTCGACGGTCACGCCGGGACGTACGGAGTCGAAGCGCTCGCCGACGATCCGCAAGCCCTCGCCGGAGAAGAAGCGGAAGAGCCTCGAGGCCCGCATCACCTCGCCCGCGGCATCGGTGATCGTCTTGCCGGTCTCGCGCGTGATCAGCGCGGCGAGGTCCGCCACCTCGGCGGCCAGGGCGCCGCCGACCCGTTCGAGGGCGTCGGCGCGGGCCTCGATCGGCGCGAGCGCGGGGAGTGCCGCGCGTGCGGCGGCGGCGGCCTCGGCCACGAAGCCGGCGCCGCTCTCCGGCAGGCGGGTGACGACCTCGTCGAGATCCGCCGGATTGCGCTGTTCGAGCGCCGGCGCGGCGTCTCGCGGCGTCCCGTCGATGAAGGCGGTGATGTCGAGCGGCATGGGCCGCCGCACTTTGGGCTGCAGGGGCCGCGATTTCAACGCGATGATCGTTGCTGATCGGTGTTGACCCGGTAGCAGTTCACCGCTGTAACTCGGCGGTCCTGTTCGCCGTCACCCCCTGCACCCCGACAAATGAGCCTGCCCACGCGCGACCTGACCACCAAGGCGGGCCGAACGCTGACGTTCACGGCTCTGGGCTTCGGCACGGCGCCAATCGGAAACATGCGCCGCGTGATGAGCGACACCGAGGCCGAAGCCACCGTCGCCAGCGCCTGGGACCGCGGCAGCCGCTACTTCGACACCGCCCCGCTCTACGGCCACGGTCTTGCCGAACGCCGCACGGGCGCTGTCCTCCGCGGCAAGCCGCGTGACGCCTTCCTGCTCTCGACCAAGGTCGGCCGGCTGCTCGAGCCCTGCGCGCCGGGCGAGGAAGCGAGCGGCATCTACGAGGGGGTGCCGCCGTTCAAGGTGCGGTTCGACTACTCCTACGACGGCGTGATGCGCTCCTACGAGCAGAGCCTCGCCCGGCTCGGCCTCGACCGCGTCGACATCCTCTATGTGCACGACATCGACGCCATGACCCACGGATCGCCAGAGGCGGCCGAGGCGCGCACCCGCGAACTGATCGACCAGGGCGGCTGGCGGGCGCTGGCCGAGTTGCGCGCGGCCGGCGACGTCGCCGCGATCGGGGCCGGGGTCAACGAGTGGGAGCCGTGCGTGCGCCTGCTGGAGCTGGCCGACCCGGACATCTTCCTGCTCGCCGGGCGCTACACCCTGCTCGAGCAGGACGCGCTGATCAGCCTCTTGCCCGCCTGCATCGCCAAGGGCGTCGGCGTGGTGATCGGCGGCCCGTTCAACAGCGGGCTTTTGGCGACCGGCGCCACGCCCGGCGCGATGTACAACTACGCGCCCGCGCCGCGCGAGGTGCTCGAGCGCGCCGACCTGATCGAGGCTGTCTGCGCCACCCACGGGATCCGCCTGGCGCAGGCCGCGCTGCAGTTCCCGCTCGGGCATCCCTCGGTCGTGTGCGTGATTCCGGGCGGCCAGACGCCGGCCGAGGTGTTCGACAACGCGGACTTGCTGCGGGCGCCGATCCCGGACACGCTGTGGCGCGACCTAAAGCGCGCGGGGTTGATGAGCCTGGACGCGCCGACGCCGATAGAGGCTTAAGTGACGACCGCATGCTGAGAGGGATCGATCCGGTCCTTGGGCCGAAGCTGCTCGCGATCCTGCGGGCCATGGGCCACGGCGACGAGATCGTGGTCGCCGACGCCAACTTCCCCGCCGCCGCCAACGCGAGGCGGCTCGTGCGCGCCGACGGGATCGATGCGGTGCGCCTTGTCGAGGCCATCGTCGCGCTGATGCCGCTGGACGACTTCGTCCCGGCCGCCGCCTTCCGCATGGCGGTCGTCGATGCGCCGAACGAGGTTCCGGCCATCGCGAACGAGTTCGCCCACGCGCTCGCCGCGAACGGCTATGCCGGAGCGATCGAGGCGATCGAGCGCCAGGCGTTCTACGCCAGGGCGCGCGAGGCGTTCGCGATCGTTGCCAGTGGCGAGACGCGCCTCTACGGCAACCTGATCCTGAAGAAGGGCGTGGTGCGGTCGGAGTCCTGAGCATGCAGATCGACGCCCACCAGCACTTCTGGCGCCTGTCGCGCGGGGACTACGGTTGGCTGACGCCAGAGCTTCAGCCCATCCACCGGGACTTCGGACCCGGCGACCTTCGCCCGCTGGCCGCGGCGGCGGGGGTCGAGCGCACGGTGCTGGTGCAGGCCGCGCCGACGGAAGCCGAGACCGGTTTCCTGCTCGAGCTCGCCGCGGCAGAGCCGTTCGTGGCCGGCGTCGTCGGCTGGGTCGACTTCGAGGCGCCGGACGCGGCCCATCGCGTCGCGGCGCTGGCGGCGCGCCCGAAGCTCGTTGGCTTGCGACCGATGATGCAGGACATGGCGGACGACCGCTGGATGCTGCGCGATGAGATTTGGCCGGCGCTGCACGCCATGGCCGAAGAAGGGCTGACCTTCGATGCGCTGGTGTTCCCGCGCCACCTTCCGACCTTAAGCGAATTCGCCCGCCGCTATCCCGGCCTCGACATCGTCATCGACCATGCGGCCAAGCCCGACATCGCCGCCGGCGCGCTCGAGGACTGGGCGCGCGACATCCGCGCGATCGCCGGCGAGACCCGGCTGGTCTGCAAGCTCTCCGGACTGATCACCGAGGCCGGTTCCGGCTGGTCGGTCGAGCAGCTCAGGCCTTACGTCGAGGTGCTGGTCGAGGCGTTCGGCGCCGACCGGCTGATGTGGGGGTCGGACTGGCCGGTCGTGAACCTGGCGGGCTCTTACGCCAGCTGGCGAACGGCGGCCGAGACATTGCTGGCTGACTGCTCGGACGACGAGCGGGCGGCGATCTTCGGCCAGACCGCGAGCGTCTTCTATGGGCTGGACCGCGCGTGAACGGCGCCGATATCCTGCCCACCGATGGATCTTTCGGCACGCTGGTCGGGCGGGTCTGGGTCGCGGCCCCGGTGGCTGGCCCGCGCACGATCGCCGTTCGTGAAGATGGGCTGTTCGACCTATCCCGCCTCGCCCCGACGCTGAGCGATCTCTTCGACCTGCCCGATCCGGCCGGCAGCGTCGCCGCCCACGCCGGCGAACGCCTGTGCTCGTTGGAGGCGGCGATCGAAGCGTCCGTCGCCGAGCCGGCGGCGGACTTTCGGCTCCTTGCGCCCTGCGATCTGCAGGCCTTGAAGGCGGCGGGCGTCACCTTCGCGGCCAGCCTCGTCGAGCGGGTCATCGAAGAGCGCGCGAAGGGCGATCCGGCGGCCGCGGCGAAGGTGCGCGAGGAACTGCGCGGGCTGCTCGGCGACATCCGCGGGCTGAAGCCCGGCTCGCCGGAGGCCGCGCAGGTGAAGACGCTCTTACAGCGGGAAGGACTCTGGTCGCAGTACCTGGAGGTCGGGATCGGGCCGGATGCGGAGGTGTTCACCAAGGCCCAGCCGCTGTCGGCCGTCGGCTTCGGCGCCCAGATCGGCCTGCACCCGAAGTCCGTCTGGAACAACCCGGAGCCCGAGATCGTGCTGGCCTGCTCGTCGCGCGGCGAGATCGTCGGCGCGAGCCTGGGCAACGATGTCAACCTGCGCGACTTCGAGGGGCGAAGCGCGCTCCTGCTTTCGAAGGCAAAAGACAACAACGCCTCATGCGCGATCGGGCCATTCGTCCGGCTGTTCGACCGGACCTTCGGCCTCGATGACGTCCGTTCGGCGGAGCTCTCGCTGGTGGTCGAGGGCGAAGACAACTTCCGCCTCGAGGGTCGAAGCTCGATGGCGCAGATCAGCCGCGATCCGACCGACCTCGTCGCCCAGACGCTGAACGAGAACCATCAATATCCCGACGGGGTGATGCTGTTCCTGGGCACCCTGTTCGCCCCCACCCAGGACCGGGATGCGCCCGGCGAAGGCTTCACGCACAGGCGCGGCGACCGCGTAACGATCGGTTCGCCGAGGCTGGGCGCCCTCTTCAATCGCGTGACCACCTCCGACGCGGCGGTGCCATGGACGTACGGCGTGCGCGATCTCATGCGCTCGCTCGCGGCAAGGGACTTGATCTAGACGTCTCCTGCGTGAGGTGACCGGAGCATCCGTAGACGGAAGATCGAGGTCCTAGTAGACCATCGCCGACCACAGCGCGCGGACGCCGCGGCGGGAGGGGTCGGTGTCCTTCCTGAGGTCGTGCCGCGCGCGGAAGGCGAGGCCGGTCAGGTCGCCGTTGCGCCAGGCGACAGCGGCCTCGCAGTACAAAGCCTCGCGCACGATCAACAGACCAACCGCGCCCGGGAGGTCGATGCTGCGTGGAACGTTGACCCGCGCGCCTCGCGACGACAGGTTTCGGATCACGCAGTCGATGCTCATCTGGCAGTCGCCGACGATGAGCTTGCCGGACATCAGCGAGCGGGCGCGGAGGTCGACGCGGCGAACGAGGCCCGTGCGTCGCTCGGCGCCGGCATACTTGGCGGGACTCGTGGCGCCGAGGTCGATGGAACGGCGACCGATGGTGGATGGTGCGAGCAGCGTCATGCGACCCATTATCCGCGGCCAAAGTTGATTGTCCGCTAACCGCATCCGTCGGTTCTCCACCCGCCCTTGGGGTCCGAAAACCGCGAGACTCGCTCGTCGCTTGCGCCCATCCTGCGGGCATGGACCTCGATCCCGACGCCTGTTATCGCGCCATCCAGACGCGTGACCCCCGTTTCGACGGTCGCCTGTTCATCGGCGTGCGCACGACCGGCATCTACTGTCGGCCGATCTGTCCGGCCCGCACACCCAAGCGCGAGAACGTCGCCTTCTACGTCAGCGCCGCGGCCGCCCAAGTCGCCGGCTTTCGGCCCTGCCTGCGCTGTCGCCCGGAGACCTCGCCCGACCTCGGCGCCTGGCGCGGCGCCTCGAACACCGTCTCGCGCGCGCTCAGGCTGATCGAGGCCGGCGCGCTGGACGAAGGCGACGTCGATACGCTGGCCGCCCGGCTAGGCGTCGGCGAGCGCCAGCTGCGACGCCTGTTTCGCCAGCATCTCGGGGCCTCGCCGCTCGCGGTCGCTCAGACCCGGCGGGTGCTGTTGGCCAAACAGCTGATCCACGAAACCCGGCTGCCGATGGCGCAAGTCGCGCTCGCCGCTGGCTTCGGCAGCGTGCGGCGCTTCAACGAGACGTTCCAGCAGCTCTACGACCGGCCGCCGCGCGCGCTTCGCCGCACGAGCGGGCCAGACGAGCCCGCAGCCGGTCTCGTGACCCTGAAGCTTGCCTTCCGTCCGCCCTACGACTGGCCGGCGATGCTGGCGTTCCTCAGCCCCCGCGCGATCCCCGGGGTCGAGACGGTCAGAGACGGCGTCTACGCGCGGGCGATCGAGCTTGCCGGCGCGAGAGGCGCAATCAGCGTCAAGCCTACCCGAGGCGAGGACCGGCTGAGCGTGACGGTCGCCTTCCCCAAGCTCGACCAGCTGCCGGCGATCATCGCCCGCGTCCGGCGCGTGTTCGACCTCGCCGCCGATCCGGTGACGATCGGCGGGCACCTGGCCGAAGATCCGACGCTGGCGCCGCTCGTCGCCGGGCGGCCGGGACTGCGGGTTCCCGGCGCCTGGGACGGCTTCGAGCTCGCCGTGCGCGCGGTGCTCGGCCAGCAGATCACGGTCGCGGCCGCGATCGGACTCGCCGCGCGCATCGCGCGTGAGTATGGCGAGCCCATCTGCGAAGCGCCGCCGGCATGCGAGGGCCTGACCCATGCCTTTCCGAGCGCCGAGCGGCTCGCCGGCGCCGATCTCTCCGGCTTGCCGATGCCGCGCGCCCGATCGCGGGCGCTCGAGGCGCTGGCTGCGGCCGCCGTCGCCGACCCCGACCTGTTCGGCCCGCGCGGCGATCTCGCCACGGCGATCAAGCGGCTGACGGCGCTGCCCGGCGTCGGCGAGTGGACGGCGCAGTACATCGCCATGCGTCAGCTCCGAGAGCCGGACGCCTTCCCCGCCGCGGACATCGGGCTGATGCGCGCGATGGCGGATGCGGACGGCGTGCGACCGAGCGCCGAGGCGCTGCTCGTCCGCGCCGAATCCTGGCGCCCGTGGCGCGCCTATGCCGCCCAGCACCTGTGGGCCGCCGATCTCGCGGCCCCGAAACCGATCAAGGAGAAGACCCATGCCAACCGCGAAGCCGCCTGAGGGGCTGGCGTTCGACCGGCTGTCGACGCCGATCGGCGAGGCGCTGGTGATGTGGGACGCCGATGGCGCGCTGCGCGTCTTCGACTGGACCGAATACGAACCGCGCATGCAGCGCCAGCTCGTGCGCCACTACGGGCCGGTGTCGCCGAAGAGCGGCCGGGCGCCGAAGACCCTCAGCGCAGCGCTCGAGGCCTACTTCGACGGCGAGATCGGCCGGATCGACGCGATCCGTTGCGCGACGGGCGGGACGCCGTTTCAAAAGGCGGTCTGGGCGGCGCTGCGCACCATCCCGGCCGGAACGACCTGGAGCTACGGCGGCCTCGCCGCGCGGCTCGGGCATCCGACCGCCGTCCGTGCGGTGGGCTTGGCGAACGGCGCAAACCCGATTGGCCTCGTCGTGCCCTGCCACCGCGTGATCGGCGCCGACGGCTCGCTGACCGGCTATGGCGGCGGGCTCGAGCGCAAGCGTTGGCTGCTGGCGCACGAGGGCGTGGCGCTCAAGCTCGCGGCCTGATGCCGGTTGGCGCCTCTGCCGCGGCCGCGACGATCGTCAAGAATGAACCACGGAAAGCACGGAAAGCACGGACGACCGCTGCTCTCTGCAGATGAGACGTTTCTGATCGCGGAGCCGTTCTTGCGCGCCGAAGGCGCGTGTTGAACGTCTGGTCCACCGACGGGCCCAGTGCTCCGTCCGTGTTGTCCGTGTTTTCAGTGGTTACTTCTCTCGGACCTAGCCCTTATTCGAGGCGCCAACCGGCGGGGGCGCGGCCGCCGTGCGGCAGGCGGCCGGTCAGGTCGGCCGTGATGCGGCGTCCCGAGCTCTGTGCCTCGCGCACCAGCGACCAGTCGATGTCCTGAAGTCTGGCCTTGATCCGGTTGATCCGGACGCCACGCGCCTTCGATCGCCACGCGAGGTAGACGAAGCGGTCGTCGGCCGGGCCGCTCGCGAACGGCCCGCCGAAGGTCGGATGGTTCGGATCCTTGCCCGGCTTCACCGTCAGCCTGAAGTCGAACACGAAGCGGCCCTGCGCGTCGCGGGCGGCCGGAATGACGTTCCCTTTGGTGTCCTGCAGCCCGAAGTCGTAGGCGTCGTTGTCGGGGTTGGTCGCCGGGGTGTCATCGGCGCGGATCAGCCGCATGCGAACCTCGCCCTCGGCCATGCTCAGATCACCTCGAGATCGTCGCGATCGGGGAGCGCGGGGAACGGCGCTGTCGGCAGGGTCTGGTACCAGAAGGCGACGGAGGCGATGTCGTCCTGCAGTGGCAGGTAGCGGCGGTCGCGGTCGGTGCGCCAGCCAAGCGCCTGGATGGTGACGCGCAGATCCTCTTCGAACCGCACCGGGTCGGTGATGTGCCAGCGGTACATGCCGAAGCGCTGCTGCGACCGGTAGAGGCCGTCGGGGCGGATCACCTGCGGCAGTCCGGCGTAGGGGGTGGTGAACTCGACATAGGCCGGCGGGATCGCACGGTCGCGGGAGATGGTCCCGACGTCGAAATTGTAGGCGCCGCAGAAGTAGTCCTCCGTGCCGGTGCCGCAGATGGTGGGAAACGCCTTGTCGCCATCCATGAAGAACTTGATCTCGCCCTCGCCCCACCAGCCGGCGTTGTTCACGCCCCAGGCCATGTAGGTCCCGACGTACTGGCCCTGGCCTTTCACCCCGTCGAGCAGGGTGTAGACCTCGCCGTACGACAGAGGATTCACCCGCCGGAACTGGGCGTGGAAGTAGGCGGCGTCGTCCGGGACGTCCGTCAGCGTGTAGTTGATCTGGTAGTAGACGTAGATCGCCTCGGCCGAGAGGTTCTGCATCGTGAAGCGCGCACGCTTCCGGAAGGGCATCTCCCAATAGCAGTTGAAGGCGCGGCCGGGGTTCACGCAGACCGGCAACGACGTCACCTGGGCGAACGTCTCCCAGCCGCAGGCGAAGAAGTCGCCGGCCGGGCATTCGATCGAGGGCTCGGCTTGGTCGTCCCAGTAGGCGCGAAGGATGGTGTGGCGCCACTTGCCGGCGGCGAGCGTCATCCAGATCTGCTGGATCGCGCCGGCGCCCTCGATGTCCGCGAGCGTGAAGGTGTCGCCCTGCTGGATGATGACATAGGGCGAGATCTTCCAGCCTTGTCCTAAGTCGCGGGCGGCGTTGGCGGCCGGGCCGTCGGTGGACATGCCGCCCCTGCCCTTCTCGCCGGTAAAGTTCTCCGGGCTGATCGAGCGGGTCTTCGCCTTCGACAGGCGCGAGAGATTGCCCAGGCCCAGCCCCAGGCCGTTGAACTCGGTCATGCTTATTGCCTTCCCCTCCTTGAGGCTCCGCACTCATACCGCTCAATCCCGCGCCAGCGGGAACTCTGCTTTTCACCACGAAGGACACGAAGAACACGAAGAGGCAGGGCGAACTGCTGCGCTAAAGCCCTCTCAGACACCTTCGCGCCCTTGTGTCCTTCGTGGTTGAATTCGGCCCGCCGCTCCCGCGGCGGTCCAGAAGAGCACCTCTCGCGCTCACTCGGCCTTGGCGGGCCGGCGCCGGTCAAGACCCTGATGCTCGGTGATCTTCCAGGGGTAGTGGTCGCCCTCGCCACCCGCGCCCACCGCCTGCATGTGGTTCGAGATCGCCTTGCGCCAGCCCCGGCTCATGTTGGCGGTGGTCATGTGCGGGGTCTTCGAGTGGTGGAAGGTGACGTCGCCGCGCGAAATCGGGCAGACGACCATGTTCGCCTCGTCCACATCGCACGTGATCAGGTCGCTCTGCACGCCGGCGACCGGATGGTGGGCCAAGACGCCCAGTTTGTGGCCGCGATCGATGAAATGCATGCAGCCGTTTTCCGCATTCACGTCCTGCAGCGGTATCCAGCCGGTGACGCCTTTCTCGTCCAGGTTTCGGCCCCAGTAGGCCTCGTCCTGGTGCCAGGCGGTGGGCGCGCTCTTTTCCGGCGGCTTGGCGAGGAACTGGTCGTACCAGAACTCGACGTCCTGCCCGAGCAGCGCCGAGCCGAACGCGACCAGCCATTTGCGGTAGGGTTGGTCCTTGATCTCGCGCCAGACGAACGAGGGCGACGACTGCACGATGCGGAACGAGCGGTCCTCAAGGCTCTCCTTGGCGTCCCAGGCCCAATCCTTGGCGAAGCGCTCCTTCTCCTCGATCAGCTTTTCGCAACGGGCCTCCAGCTCGTCGAGCTGGTCCTTGCCGATGGCGTCCTTGACCACGATCCAGCCGTGCTCGCGGAAGAAGGCGATCTGTTCGGGCGACGCAGTTGGATAGGGCATGGGGGCTCTTCAGGTGAGAGGGGTCAGGGTTTCCGCGTGTGCGGCGGCGCGCCACGCATGGGCGTAAGCGGCGAGGTCGAACGGGGCGGGCTCGATGAGGTGAAGCGGCTGCGGTGGGTGGAGCGCTGGCCAGAACAGGCGCGCGGCGCCGAACGCCACCGCGTCGCTCCCGCCCGGACAGGCGTAGACGGGGCGATCGGTGCGCAGCGCGGCGAGCGCGGCTGGAAAGACCGGATCGTCGGCGAAGCGGCCCTCGATGACGACGGGCCCTTCGGCGCCGACCAGATCGAGCTCGACGTCGCTCATCAGCGCCAGGTGCAGCGAGGCCAAGCTGGCGCGCCTGCTCAACGTCCCGGGAGCGCCGACGACGGTTCCGCGCGCGCCGGGGAAGGGGCCGCCGGGCGCGAAGGCGGGATGGGTGCGAACGCCGGCCTCGATCACGCTGGCGGCGGTCTCGAGCGTCGGGCGCGCGCCGATCCCGTCGCCCAGGATCTCGGCGTACTCCCGCCCGCCCATGAACCGGGTCGACGGCACGGGATGTCCCTCGACATCGACGTTGACCAGGACGTCGCGGGCGGGATCGAGGCGCTGAGCCCCGCCGCCCGATTGGAAGGTGACGAACCAGGTGCCGGTGGAGATGAGGCTGAACGGTCGCCGGAACGTCTCGGGGAAGGCGCGCGCCGCGAACAGCGACGCGTTGCTGTCGTGAACGCCGCAGAGCACCTGGCAGTCGCGCGGCAGACCGGCCTCGGCGGCGACGTCTGCGCGCAGGGTGCCGAGCACGGCGCCCGCCGCCTGGATCGGCGGAAAGCGGTCGGCCCAACCCCGCCGTTCGGCGAGCGGCGCATACCCGCCGGCGTGCGGTCGCCAGAGGTCGGTGTGGCATCCGAGGCTGCTTACCTCTGCAGCGCGCTCTCCGGAGAACCGCCAGGCCCAGTATTGCGGCCAGAGCAGCGCCTGCGCCTGGGCCGGCCAGGCGTCGGGACAGAGGCTCTCCTGCCAGTAGAGCTGCTGGCCCAGATTCAGCCCCAGCGGCAGCCGCGGCGAGCCGGTGAGCGCGAACGGGTCGCGCTCGGCGTCGTAGGCGCGGGCGATCTCGCCGGGCGGCGCCGCCTCGTAGTCCATCACCGGCGCGGCGAGACGATCGCCCGCGACGAGGGCCGCGGCCGCGCCGTGTCCGACCGGGGCGATGGCGACGATGTGGGCGGCTTCGGCGACCGCTTTCAGCGCGTCGATCGCCCAGGTCTCGATCCGCTCGGCGTCAAGCGTTGGGCGGCCGTCGTGCATCGGCGCGGCGTTGGCCCGCATGCGCGTCGCCAGCACGCGACCTTCGTGGTCGACCAGGGTCAGCTTCGCGTGGGTCTTGCCCACATCCAGGACGGCGACGGCCTCGACCAAGTCGTTGGCTCTCTCTGACGGGCGTGATCGAACTTAATGCAAATTGATTGTTTCCGACCATCCCCGGCGCTAGCGTTTTCGCCTCTTCGAGCCGACGGCGGAGCCAGGCGATGGACGACGCGGTGATGCCGCCTGACCTGATCGAGCGCGAGAACGCGATCCGCCTGGACGCGCTCGAAGACGAGTACGAGAGCCTCGGCCGCGCGCTCGACCGGCGGGGCGGCTCGATCGACCGCATCAAGGACGCGCTCAAAGGGTTCGCCGTCGCGATCCCGAGCTGGGGCGTCGGCGTCGGCGGCACGCGGTTCGCCAAGTTCCCGATTGCGGGCGAGCCGACCAACATCTTCGAGAAGCTCGAGGACTGCGCCGTCGTGCAGGCGCTGGGCCGCAACACGCCAACCGTCTCCACCCACTTTCCATGGGACAAGGTCGATGACGTCACCGCGCTGAAGGAGAAGGCGCAAGGCCTGGGCATCGGCTTCGACGCGGTCAATTCCAACACCTTCCAGGACCAGCCGGGGCAGCCGCTGTCATACAAGTACGGCTCGCTGACCCATACCGATCCAGCCGTCCGCGACCAGGCGGTGCGCCACAACATCGAATGCATCGAGATCGGCAAGGCGCTGGGGTCCGAGGCGATCACGGTCTGGATCGCCGACGGCTCGAATTTCCCCGGCCAGTCGGACCTGACCGGGGCGCTCGACCGCTATCTCGACTCCATGGCCCGCATCTACGCGGCGCTGCCGGCCGACTGGCGGATGTTCATCGAGCACAAGCTGTACGAGCCTGCGTTCTACTCAACGGTCGTCTCGGACTGGGGCACGAGCCTGATGTGCGCCCAGCAGCTGGGCGACAAAGCCCAGTGCCTGGTCGACCTCGGGCACCATGCGCCGACCGTGAACATCGAGCAGATCGTCGCCCGCCTCGCGCGCGCAAAGAAGCTCGGCGGCTTCCACTTCAACGACTCGAAATACGGCGACGACGACCTCGATTCCGGTTCGATCAATCCGCACCAGCTGTTCCTGGTGTTCAACGAGCTGGTGGAGGCCGAGCGGCGCGATCCAGCGGGCTTCCGGCCCGCCTACATGCTCGACCAGTCGCACAACGTGACCGACCCGATCGAGAGCCTGCTCAACAGCGCCGCCGCCGTCGTCGCCGCCCACGCCCGCGCCCTGGTCGTCGACCGCGACGCGCTGGGTGAGCACCAGCAAGCGAACGACGTCGTCATGGGGTTCAATGTGCTGAGGCGCGCCTACGACACCGACGTGACGCCGATCCTGGCCATGGCCCGCTACGAGCTGGGCGGCGCCATCGACCCGATCGCCGCCTACCGCGCCAGCGAATGGCGCGCGCGCAAGGCGCAGGAGCGCAAGCCAGTGGCCGTGGGGCAGGCGGGGATCGTCTAGCGGTCCAGCACGCGCCGACATCGCCTACGCCCGCTCGACGCGGACGCGGGTCGCCACGGCGTGAGGGCGGTCGGGCATGGCGCCTGGGGGACGACGCGATCCGCGCCCGCTCAGCCACCCGAAACCATCCGCGGCAACAAGCTTGAATAGCTCGACGTTTCTAGCTAGAAAGGCTGAATGAAGAAGGCCAGCATAACGGAAGCTAAGAACAACCTCAGCGCCCTCATCGATGGCCTGAAAGGCGGCGGTTCTTCCGTGCTCATCATGGACAGGGGACGGCCGGTGGCCCAGCTTCAGCCTGTCGAACACGAATACGAAGCGCGCCTGGCCGGACTGGTTCGCGAAGGTCTGGTTCGTCCGCGCCGCGGGCCACTACCCCGCATGCTCCTCACCACCCCGCCGCCCGCCGCGAAGGGAGGAGCGTCCGTGCTCGAAGCCTTGCTTGAGGAGCGCCGCGAGGGTCGGTGATTTTCTGGGACGCATCGGCGATTGTGCCTCTGCTGGTGGCCGAGCCGTCGACCGAGAGGCTGCAGGCGATCGCTGGGCGAGACGCCGACATGATGGTCTGGTGGGGGACTGAGGTCGAATGCGCCTCCGCGTTGGCGCGCCTCGAACGAGCCGGCGCGCTCGACGCAACGAGCCTAGCGCCGTCGGCGGAGCGGCTCGCAGCGTTGGCTGACGCTTGGCACGAGGTCGAGCCGAGCGAGATCCTTCGCGAGACCGCCCTCAGATGTTTGCGGGTGCATCCTCTGCGAGCCGCCGACGCGTTGCAGCTGGCGGCGGCCTTCGTCGCCGCTCGGGCGAGACCGCATTCGCTGCACCTCCTGACCCTTGATGACCGGCTTGCGGAGGCGGCGCGGAAGGAGGGGTTCACGCCGGTAGACGCTGCCGGGATCGTCTGACGCGGCACGCCCCGGTTGATTCATCGAAGGCGCGCGGCCAGCTTTGCCTTGCGCGGGCGCGCGCCGACGCTAGGGTTCCGCCGGCCGCAAGGCGGGGTCGCAGCGCCGACATGCCGACAGACGTCCGCTTCATGCGCCTCTGCGCCAAGATGGGCTTCTGCGACTACCGGCTTGAGACCGACCGATGGCCCGACTGCGTCGACCAGGTCCCCTACGACTTCAGGGCCGAAGCCCGAAAGCTGGCCGGCGGCCATGTCTGACGTCTTCATCTCCGGTCCTTGCTCCACCCTCTCCCCCGCGAAGAGCGGGGCGCGGGTTCTTGGACGGCGGGCGTCAGTGTCTGACGTATTCATAAGCGGGCGGTCATGCTATTCTTACGTTCTGACGATCGATCGGAGAACGTAAGACGATGCTTCATACCGCGACGCTTTCATCCAAGTACCAGATCTCGATTCCGAAGGCCGTGCGGGCTGCTCACCAGTGGAAACCGGGGCAGGGGTTCGCCTTTGTCCCGAAGGGAAGCGGGGTGCTGCTCATGCCCGTGCCCGACGTGAAGGATCTGAAGGGCCTCGTTCGCGGCGCCGACACGGGCGACTACCGCGACAGGAGCGATCGCGTCTGATGCGGCTTGTGGACACCTCGGCCTGGATCGAGTGGCTGGTCGGGTCGTCCACCGGCGAGCGATTGGGGCCGGCGCTGCCTGAACAGACCGCCTGGCTCGCGCCGACGATCGTTCAGCTCGAGTTGGCGAAGTGGCTGACGCGGGAAGCCGGTGAGGAGCGCGCCGACCAGGTCATCGGCTTCAGCCAACTGTGCGTCGTCGCGCCGCTCGACACCGAGATCGCTCTTTCCGCCGCGGAGATCTGCGGCCGGCTGAGGCTCGCAACCGCCGATGCGATCGTCTACGCAACCGCGCTGAAGTACGGCGCGGACCTGCTGACCTGCGACGCGCATTTCGACGGCTTGCCGGGCGTGGTCTACCTCGCCAAGTCCGACCCGCAGCCTCGTCGCGGACCGCCCCCCGGTTGAGCGACGTCTTCATCTCCTACCTCAGTTCAACCCTCGCCCCCGCTCTTTGCGGGGGAGATTGCAGGGTGAGGGGGCCGCGGCGGTTCAGCGACCGCGTCGGCGCCGGCGTTCGCGCGGAGGGGCCGTTCCCCTCACCACCCTGCCCTCTCCCCGCTCGCGCGGGGCGAGGGTTCTTGCAGAGCGGCCGCCGGACGCCCGCCTGAACGAACCTGCACGCACGAGTTCACCGCAGGTTCAGCGGCCAAATTGCCTAATGCGGGCACGGGCTGGCCGAAGAGGAAGAGATGAAGAAACTCGTCGCACTCGCCGCCGTGGGCGCCTTGGGGCTGGCCTCAACAGCCGCGCTGAGCACCCCTGCCAACGCCGCCCCGTTGCCGCTGATCAACGCATCGTACTGGTGCGGGCCGGGCTGGCACCCGAACGCATGGGGCCGCTGCGTGCCCAACTACTACGGCTTGGGCTATTGGGGTCCCGGCTGGGGTCCTGGCTTCCACGGCCGCGTGTTCGTCGACCGCGGGTTCCACGGCGGCTTCCGTGGCGGATTCCGCGGTGGGCATCATCGCTAGCGCCTGACGCGCCTCCTCGCGTGTGTTCGCGAGGAGGCCGCGCAGCCGGTCTAGCGGGTGAAGGCCTGGGCGTTCCCCGCATCGACGTTGATGATGTTACCGGTCGACTTGGCCGATCGGTCGGAGGCGAACCAGGCCACCGCCTCGGCCACGTCTTCGGGCAGCACGCTGCGCTTGAGGAGACTGCGCTCGCGGTAGACCGCTTCCAGCTCGTCCGGCGCCGCCTTGTGCTGTTGGGCGCGCTCGGCCCGCCATGAGCCCTGCCAGATTCGCGAGCCCTGCAGCACCGCGTCCGGGTTGACCACGTTGACGCGCACGCCGAGCGGCGCGCACTCGACGGCGAGCAGACGGGCGAGATGCAGCTCGGAGGCCTTGGCCGCGCCGTAGGCCGACGCACCCGGCGAGGCCGCCAGCGCGTTCTTCGATCCCACGAACACGATCGAGCCGCCGAGCGCCTGGCCCTTGAAGAGGCGGACCGCCTCGCGGCTGATCAGGAAATAGCCGGTCGAGAGGATGTCGAAGTTGCGCCGCCAGATCTCGAGGGTGGTGTCCTCGATCGCGGCTGCGGAGGCGATGCCGGCGTTCGAGACGCAGATGTCCAAGCCGCCGAACGCCACCGCCGTCTCGGCGTAGAGTTCGGCGACCGCGCCCTCGCTGGTCACGTCGACCCAGACGGCGCGCAAGGTGTCGCGGCCGAACTCGTCGGTGAGCGCGGCCTCGGCGGCGGCGAGCGCGTCGCGATCGATGTCGCAGATCACAACGCAAGCGCCGTCGGCCAGGAGCCGCCGCGCTGTCGCGGCGCCGATGCCGCCCGCACCGCCGGTGATGATGGCGATGCGGCCGGCGAGTGGTTTCGGCGGCGGCAGACGAGCGAGCTTCGCCTCCTCGAGCGCCCAGTACTCGACATCGAACGCCGCCTGTTCCGGCAGGCCGCGATAGGTCGAAACGCGGCTCGCCTCGCGCATGACGTTGATGGCGTTGAGATAGAACTCCGCGGCGATCCTGGCGGTGGGCTTGTCGGCGGCGAAGGTGATCATGCCGACGCCTGGGATCAGATAGACGACCGGGTTGGGGTCGCGCATGGGGGCTGAGTCCGGCCGCCGGCAGCGGGCGTAGTAGGCGCCGTAGCGGGCGCGGTAGGCCTCGATCGCCGGACCGGCGCGCTGGGCGAGGGCGTCGACCTCTTCGCGCGCCGGATCGAAAGGCAGCACCAGCGGCCAGATCTTGGTGCGCAGGAAATGGTCGGGACAGGACGTGCCAAGCGCGGCCAGCGGCTCGAGCGTCTCGGCGCCGACGAACGCTAGCACGGCGGGGCTGTCGTCGAAGTGGCCGATCTTGCGGCTCTCGCCCGAGACGAGGCCGCGCAGGCGCGGCATCAAGGCCGACGCGATGGCGCGCCGCTGTGGGGCGGGCAGCGCGGGCGCGACCGTGCGGCCGAACGGCGAGGCGCCGGTCTTGCGCGCGTCGAGCCAGTGGATCGCCTGGTTGATCACGTCCAGGGTGGTTTCGTAGACCTCGCGATCGCTGTCGCCCCAGGTGAACAGCCCATGGGCTTCGAGGATGACCCCTCTCGCCGTCGGACATTCGCGCGCGAAGGCCTGCAACCGCATCCCAAGCTCAAACCCGGGCCGAATCCAGGGCAGCCAGCCGATCGTCTCGCCATAGATCTCGCGGGCGATGGCCTCGCCGTCCGCGGCAGCCGCGATGGCGATCACCGCGTCGGGGTGCATGTGGTCAATGCACGCCCTGTCGACCAGGCCGTGCAATGGCGTGTCGATGGACGGCGCGCGGGCGTTCAGGCCGAAGACGCAATGGGGATAGAGGGCGACCATGTCGTCCTCGCGCTCCGCCCCGCAATAGATCCCCTCGAGCGCCTTCAGCCGGTCGAGGCGGAGGGTGGCGAAGCCATCGAGGCGCATCGACCCGAGATCGCCCCCCGATCCCTTCACCCATAGGACCGCGGTCGGCTCACCGGTGAGCGGGTCGGGCATGACGATCTTGGACGAGGTGTTGCCGCCGCCGAAATTGGTGATCCGCCTGTCGGCGCCGAGCAGGTTCGAGCGGTAGAGCAGGCGGGCCTCGGGCGAGAGCGCGGCGGCGTGGTCGTCGTCCCACAGGTTCGGCAGGAGTGCGGCGCCGACGGCGTCCGTCTGGCCATCCATTCGCAGAACAACTCCTGAGGGCGCGGGCCGGGGTAACGCAGCGAAACGCCGCGTTCAATCATGATCGTGCAGAATCATGCAAGAACCATCGCGACGCCTCCAAGTCGGGATGTTAGAGACCCGGCCGGGGCGCCGGCCGCCCCGAAGGGGGAAGTTGCGACGATGGGCGCGGTCACCGAGACGTTCGCGGTTCAAGGCCTGTGCGAGCCCCGGTTCGAGGGCGTGCGCGCGGCGTTCCAGGCGAATTTCGAGCGCGGCGCCGACGTCGGCGCGTCGGTGGTGATCACCCTCGACGGCGAGACGGTCGTCGACCTCTGGGGCGGCGCCAAGGATGCGGCCGCGAGCCGTGCCTGGACGTCCGACACGATCGTCGCCGTCGCCTCGACCACCAAGACCGCGACCGCGCTGTCGGCGCTGCTGCTCGCCGACCGCGGCGAGCTGGACGTCGACGCGCCGGTCGCCCGCTACTGGCCGGAGTTCGCCCAGGCCGGCAAGGAAGGTGTGCTGGTGCGTCACTGCTTGGGCCACACCGCCGGATTGCCCGGCTGGGAGCCGCGGCTGACCGCAATGGACGACCTGTATGACTGGGAGAAATGCACCTCGATCCTGGCCGCGCAGACGCCCTGGTGGGAGCCGGGAACGGCGTCGGGCTACCATGCGGCCACCCAGGGCTACCTGGTCGGCGAGGTGATCCGCCGCATCACCGGCCAGACCGTCGGAACCTTCTTCCGCGAGGAGATCGCCGAGCCGCTGGGCGCGGAGTTCCATATGGGGGTCAAGCCGGAGTTCGACGCGCGCATCGGCGAGTCGATCCCGCCGGACGTCCCCGAACAACCCGCGCAGACCGCGCCCGGCAGCATCACCATGCGCATCCACGACAACCCGCCGCTGCCGCGCGAGCGCTGGGGCGAGGTCGCCTGGCTGCGCGCCGAGATCCCGGCCGGCAACGGCTTTGCGAACGCCCGCGGCGTGGCCCGCATCTCCACCCTGCTCGCCTGCGGGGGCGAGGCGAACGGCAAGCGGCTGATGTCGCACGAGGGCGCCGAGCGGGTGTTCTATCGGCAGTCGAACGGTCCGGACCTCGGCTTTCTGGCGCCGGTGAGCTGGGGCCTCGGCTATGCGCTTTCCCTGTTCGGCATGAACTTCGACGGTCGCAAGGTCTGCTTCTGGGGCGGCTCCGGCGGTTCGCTGGTGGTCGTCGACGTCGAGGCGCGGATGACCTTCGCCTATGTGATGAACAAGCTCGAGGGCGCCCCGTTCGGCGACCCGCGCAACGCCTCGATCCTCGGCGCAGCCTACGCGGCGCTGAAGGGCCAATGACCGCCGCGACCGAGGCGGTCGCCTTCCGCATGATCCTGAACCCGGGGCAGGCGGCGGAATACAAGCGCCGTCACGACGCCATCTGGCCCGAGCTCGTCCAAGCGCTCGGTGACGCCGGCGTCATCGATTACCGCATCTTCCTCGACGAGGAGACCAACCACCTGTTCGCGGTGATGACGCGGCGAGTCGACCACGACATGGACGCGTTGCCCGATACCGCAGTCATGCGCCGCTGGTGGGCGATGATGGCCGACATCATGCAGACGACCGAGGACTTGGAACCGCTGACGACGCCCCTTGAGCCTGTCTTTCGCCTTCGCCAGCCATCAGGCTTGTGAACGTCGAGAGCGGGCTGCCCGGCTCCACCACCTAGCGTTTCAGCTGGAAATCGATCAAATCCGCTCATGAACTCCGTCGTCCCTGCGCCTGAGCAAGGAAGAGGGCCTGCCGTGGCGGCGGCGACCTCCGATCGCCTCAGCCTCACCCGCAAGGCCGGGTTCACCTTGGCCGACTTCGCCTGCAATCTCTACTGGCCCAGCCTCACGATCTTCCTGCTCTACTACTACACCGACGTGATCGGAATCAGCGCGGCGGCGGCCGGGCTGATCTACATGATCGCCTCGATTGTCGATGCGCCCATGGACCCCCTCGTGGGCGTCATATCGGACCGCACGCGCACCCGCTGGGGGCGTTATCGACCCTACATCCTCTTCGGCGCCGCGCCGCTCGGTCTGGCGTTTGTTCTGTTGTACTACCGGCCACCGCTTGTTGGCGTCGGGCTCCTCGTGTGGCTGCTCGCTGCGCATATCATCTTTCGGGCGGGCTACACCTTGGTCACCATTCCCTACACGGCGCTCACCGCGCGCCTGACGCCAAGTTCGTCGGAGCGGTCCGCCATCACCGGATTCCGCCAGGTGTGGGGGACGCTGGCCGGCATGGTGGTGGCCGTGAGCGTTCTGCCGCTCGTCAAGGCGTTCGGCGCGGGCGAGGCGGCGCGGGGATTCTTCTGGGTAGCTGTGCTGTTCGCCTGCATCGCAACGGCGATCTTTCCGATCGTCTTTCTCTCCATCCGCGAGCCGCGCACGGCGGATGACACGCGCCCGCTCAGCGCGATCGACTGCCTTCGGTCGCTCTCCCGCAACCGGGCCTTCTGGATCGTCATCGTCGGCTCGACCGTCTCGGTCGCCGGCACGACCGCCCTCGGTAAGTCTGTGCTCTATTACTTCCAGTACGATCTGCACGACGCCGCGTCCGCGCGCTGGGCCTTGCTGGCCATGGCGGCGATCGGCTTGCCCCTCGCGCCAGCCTGGGTGTTCGCCACCAGGGCAATCGGCAAGCGTGCGTGCTGGTTCTCGGCGACTGCGATTGGTCTCGTCGGTCTGGCCATCTTCGCGCTTGTCGACGTGAAGTCGGTCGGGATGATGATCGTCTTCTTCACCTACGTGCAGGTCTGCCTGTCGGGCTTGAATTTCCTGTTCTGGTCCATGCTGCCGGACACCGTGGAATATGGCGAATGGCGGACCGGGCTGCGGGCCGAGTCATTTCTCTTTGGATTCGCGCAGTTCTTCCTCAAGGTCGCCGTTGGAATCGGCGTCGGCGCGTTCGGCGTCGCCTTCGGCCTCGTCGGCTATCACGCCAACGTCACCCAATCCCCGCAGACCCTGCATGGGCTGAAGATGATCATGGTCGCCTTCCCGGCGACTGGGCTGGTGCTCGGCGCTGCGGTGATGGCGTTCTATCCGCTCGGCCGCGGCATGCATGAAACCATCGTTCGTGAGCTCGAGGGCCGTGTGCTTGAACCGCCCGAAGCTCTCAGCGCTGGCGGTATCGATTGACCCGACCGGTTGCGGCGCCTGTGGCACACCGTCATTGTCGATCAAGTTCGATCATTTGCTTACAACAGCTGGTTGACGCCTGAGCACCTCCGTGCGATTCCTGCTCGGCAATGAAATAAGAAACCGTGGGTCCAATCCGCGCGGTTCGGCATGAAACCTAGGGGGGTTACCATGTCCACGCAGGCACTTCGTGTTGGCGTATCGGCATCGATCCTAACCGGATTCTTGGCCCTTGCTGCCCTGACGCTCAGCGCCGGTCCGGCGCGGGCGCAACAGACCGCGGCCAGCGCATCGCCGACCGTCGTGGTCACCGCCGAGCACCGTACGGTGAATCTGCAGAAGGCGCCCGTCGCCGCCACTGTGCTCTCCGGCAAAGATCTTCAGGCGCGGTCGGTCGTTAGCCTGGAGCAATTGCAGTTCATCACCCCCTCAATGTCGGTCTCGACCAGCCTGCAGGGCAATCAGTTCGACATCCGCGGCATCGGCCGGGGCGAGCTATCGGTTCAGGTGCCCTCCGGCGTGCAGATCTACCGCGACGGCGTTCCGGTGTTTCCGGGTTTCTTCCAAGAGGATCCCTACTTCGATATCTCCGACGTGCAGGTTCTGCGCGGGCCCCAGGGCACGTTCGCCGGGCTGAACGCCACGGCCGGAGCCATCTTCATCGATGAGCAGAGTCCCACCACTGATCGCGTGAAGGGCTACATCGAGGGCGAGGTCGGCAACTATTCGGAATTCCAGGCGGACGGCGCGATCAATCTGCCACTCAGCGACACCTTCGCCATCCGGCTCGCCTTCAACCACGACCAGCGAGACACCTTCTTCCACGTCATTCCCTCGCCGGGCTTCAGCGGCAATCCAGGCAACCTCAGCGCCACCAGCTTGCGCTTCAGCGCGCTGTGGACTCCCAACAGCAACTTCCAGGCGGTCTTCAAAGTGGACGGGAGCTCCTATGACGTCGGCGGATATCCGGCGACGCCCAACCCGGGCACGGCCGACGCCGCGTTCGCCTGTCCGCAAGAGATCGCCGACATCTTCACCTTCTGCACCAACGCCCACCTGGAAGGCCTCGACAGGTGGGTGCGCGGCTCGCTCAATCTGCAGTATACTTTCGGCAATGGAGTGATCCTACGCTCGATCTCTGGATACCAGAACGGAAGCACCTCCACCAACATCGATCTCGACGGGACGGGCCTTTTAAGCGTTACTTATCAAGGGCGTGCCACTGAAGAGATCTACTCCCAGGAGTTCAACCTGCTCTCGCCGGACACCGGGAGGTTCAAGTGGATCGTCGGCGCGTTCTATCAGCTGGACACCGTCCATATTCCGCCGGGCGGCTTCGTGGAACCGGGCCTGAATTTCTTCAATTATCTGACGCCTAAGCAGAACATCGCCGGCTTCGGGCAGATCACTTATGAGCTCACCCCGACCTTGGAGCTGCAGGCGGGCGCTCGGTACATGGCCTACAACATGACCCTGCATGATGAGCTCATCCTCGGCGCATTCCCGCCCTTCTTCCTGCCGCCTTCCGGCAAGGGGAACATCCACGAGAGCGACTCCAAGCTGACGGGCAAGGTGACGCTGAACTGGCAGGTCGCGCCAAACAACTTCCTCTATGTCTTCGTCGCCACGGGCCATAAGAGCGGCAGCATCAACAGCGTCAACTTGGCGCCCTTCTTCACCGGGATCGCTAACGCCGGTCAGCTGATCATCCCGCCAGAGGACGTCGTCGACTACGAAGGTGGGTGGAAGGCCACGTGGCTGGACGGCCACGTGCGCACGCAAGTCGGCTTGTTCTATAATGACTACTATCACTTCCAGCTCAATGAGGCCGTGCCGCAGGCGCCCTTCCTGAGTGAGTTTGGCAGCGCCAGCGGGGTCACGACGGATTGGGGTTTCGAGGGTCAACTGCAGGCGGTCCTCGGCGCTCTGTCCCTCGACGCCGTGGTAGGCTACACGAACACCAGACTCGGGACCTTTGCCGACATAGACCCCTACAACGCTGGTCCAGGCGTGCGTTCGCTGACCGGCAATCACCTTCCCTTCGCGCCGCCGTGGACCTTCAGCGTTGGAGGCCAGTACACCATCGATCTCGGTGACGGGAACACGCTCGTTCCCCGGGTGGACTACTCGCACACCGATGCGCAGTGGGCGACCGCGTACGAAGAGTCGCCAGGCGACAGGTTCGGCGACACCTTCAGCAGCCTGTTGGCGGCGCGGAATCTCGTCAACGCCCAGCTGACCTGGACGCATAAGGATCTCGATGTCACCCTTTACGGCACCAACGTCTTCAACCAACACTACGTCGACGGTCTGACCAACAACCTCCGCTATCCGGGCGCTCCGGTGCAGTTCGGGCTCCGAGTGCGGGCGGGTTTCTGAGTTCGATCCGCGCCCTCTGCGACAGACCCTCGTCCGGGCGGCGCTTCGAGCGGCCGCGTAACCGGACGCGGCAAGGGCTAAGGAGAGATGGCGGAGATCGCGAGTCCTACCTCAAACCGCCTAGCCGATCGTCTGCCTGACATTAGGCCCGGGCAAGTCGAGCGGTTCGAGCGCGACGGGTTCCTGGCCATCGAGCGGCTGGTCGAGCCGGAGGCGCTGGCCGAGCTCGCGGAGGTCTATGACGCGATCCTTGACCGCCGCATCGATTGCGGCCCGACCGACGAACTCCTTGGCTGCATCACGCGGCAGATCATGTTCCCGAACTGGTACCACCCGATCTTCACGGAGAACGCGGCTTACCTGAACGGCAAGGCGGTGGCCGCCCGCCTGCTCGGCGTCGACGAGCCCGTGCCGGTGTTCCAGATGCTGATCTACAAGGAGCCGGGGCAGCTGGCGACCACGCCCTGGCACCAGGACTTCTCCTACACGAAGATGCCATTCGCGCGCGCCGGCAGCCGGATTCCCTACGACGAGGTGCTGCAGTTCTGGGTCCCGCTGGACGACGCCGACGAAGAGAACGGCTGCATGCACTTCGTTCCCGGCGAGCACGACAAGCCGATGCGCGAGCACTATGTGTTCGCCGGCGAGCCGGACTATTCTCAACGCCTGCTCGCGATCAGGGACCCGGAGACGGCGCTCGACCTCTCCAAGGCCGTCGCCTGTCCGCTCAAGGTTGGCGGCGCGACCGTGCACAACTACGGGGCGCCGCACTTCACGCCAGGCAATCGCACGACCGACCGGCCGAGGCGGGCTTACATCTTCAACTGGGCCAAGCCGTCGCAGATCGGCTTCCAGGAGGTCGCCCGCCGCCGGCAGGAGCAGATCTTCGGCCGGAACGCCCGCCCGAGCTGAACGGAGCGGTTGAGACGGCGGCGGCGGCCTAAGGCCGAGATGTCCGGCTTCACCTCGCTCGCTTGATCCGTCCGCGGATCACGGCGTTGTGTCACCCAACTGCATCACAGACGCTCAGATTTGCTCAGATTCGACCACCCGAGCTTTGACCGCTGAGTGACATTGTGTACTCGGCGATATTGGCGGTTGGCGAGCGCCCCGGGGCGCTTAGAGACGCCGGCCGCCGGAGGCAGGGGGAAACACGACATGACTCGACGTTTGACGTTGCTGCGCGGCTCGGCTTCCGGCGTGGCCTTGCTCTTGCTCGCCCAGACGGCGCATGCGCAGACGAACGGCAATCCGCCGCCGGCGAACACGCCGGCGCAGAATGGCGGAGCGCCGATCGTCACCGTAACCGCTAAGCGCGGTGAACCTGCAGACCGCTCCAATCGCGGCGACGGTAATCAGCGGTCCCACGCTGCAGAACATCGGACTCAACAGCCTCGACGACCTGCAGTTTCATACGCCGTCGCTCACGATCGCCGACGATGGCGGCACGGTGCTGTTCAATATCCGCGGCGTCGGCAAGGACCTGACCAACGTCCAGACCCCGTCGGGCGTGGTCACCTATTCGGACGGCGTGGCCTCCTTCCCCGGCTTCTTCCAGGTCGCGCCCTACTACGACATCTCCAACATCGAGGTCCTGCGGGGACCACAGGGCACGTTCGCCGGCCAGAACGCCGACGCGGGCGCGGTCTTCATCACGACCAACGATCCGCACGTCAACGCCTTCTCGGCGGACGCTGAGCTCCAGTATGGCAACTACGACGACTGGCTGGGCCGTGGGTACGTAAACATCCCGCTGGGCGACACCCCTGGCGGTCCGGGCGGCCGTCAACGTCGAGAGCCGCGATAGCTTCTACCATGTGGCCGGCCCTTGGACGACGCCGAGCGGCAAGACGCCGGGGACCTTCTGGGGCGGAAGCTTCCGCCTCGGGCTCCTGTGGCAGCCGAGCCCATCGTTCAGGGTCGTCGCCAAATTCGACTACAACTACGTCGACAACAACGGCATTGCCGAGGACCCGTCGCAGGTGATCGACCTGACGGCGCCGGGCTTCGAGCGGCCCAACCCCGGCAGCCTCTTCAACGTCACCGACTTCACCAAGACCTACGCCATCGAGACGACCTATCGGGCGTCACTGAACGCCGCCTACACGTTTGGCGACGGAACGATCCTACGCTCCATCACCTCGTATCAGTACGGATGGGGCGACGGGGATGTCGACCTGACGATCGCTGGCTTCGGGGCCGGCGCTTTCGGCGGACCACCCTACTTCGACAGCTTCGCCGACTATGGGCGCGAGGAGATTTATTCGGAGGAGGTGAATCTCATCTCGCCGGACACGGGTCCACTGCGGTGGGTGGCCGGCCTCTTCTACCAGCACGACTACGTGACCCTGCTGCCCGGCGGATCCGATGGACGCGGCAACATCGGTTTCGACATCGGCGTGCCGGCCGGGGTGTTCGACGAGGACCTGGCCTATCGGACTCCAAAGGTGACCGAAGCAGCGTTCGGGCAGGTCAGCTACGACATCACCTCCACGCTGCAGCTGCAGGTCGGAGCGCGCTACACCGACGAGACCTTTGGCCTCAGAGACACGCTCTTCGACCAGCTCTTCGGGGTGACCCTCCCGGGGACGGTCTTCAACTTCGTGGCTCATACCAGCGACTCCGGCCTGACAGGCAAGGTGGCGCTGAACTCGAGCCTCAACCCCACGAACTTCCTCTACGCGTTTGTAGCCACCGGCTCGAAGGCAGCGGGCATCAACACCAACCCGGTCGGCACGCAGACCGCGCCCGTCCCGTTCGGGACCGAGACCGTGACCGACTACGAGGCGGGTTGGAAGCCCACCTTCTTCGATGGCCACCTGCGCGCTCAGGTCGGCGGCTACTACGACCAATACCAGAAGTTCCAGCTCTCGTTCGCCGTGCCGAGCACCGCGGGAAATCAGGCTTTCATCCGCAACGTTAGCGGAACGACCACCCTCTACGGCATCGAGGCCGAGATGCAGGCGGTGTTCGGACCTTTGTCGTTCGACGCCGGCGTGTCCTATGAGCACAGCGCGCTGGGATCAGCTCTGGTCGACGATCCGGGACCGTCAGCCACGGCCGGAGCGCTCGTCCAACTCAGCGGCCGGCCGCTGCCGCTGGCGCCGGACTGGACGGCCAACTTCGGCGGGCAATACGCCTTCACCCTGCCGAACGAAGCAACCCTGACACCGCGCGTGGACGTCTCCTACATCTCCGGCCAGTGGGGGACCCCGTATGAGGATATCGGGGACTATGTGCCGGCCCACACCGTGGTCAACGTGCAGATCGCCTACGAGCAGCACCGGTTCAATGTGACTCTGTTCGCAACCAATGCGTTCAACGAGCAGTACCTCATCGGCTCGGCTGGAGGACTGCGCTACGCCGGCGCTCCCGCCCAGTACGGCGTGCGCGTCGAGCACAGCTTCTGATCGTTACGGCATAGCGCCGGCGTGAGCCCCGCAAGGTCGCGGTTGACATGGGCGTTCGCGCGGCATGAAAGCGAGCGCATGAGCACACGGCGCGCCTTCGTCGACGCCGCAGCGATCGATGCCTTCGCGCGGGACGGCTTCGTGCACCTGAAGGGGCTGCTCGATCCCGGCGAGGTCGCCGTCTATCGCGAGGCCGTCAATAGGGCGGTCGAGCGGCGCAAGCGCAACGACACCCGCGAGCTCGCCGAGAAGTCGCCGTACGAGCAGTCGTTCATCCAGTGCCAGTACCTGTGGGAGGACTGTCCCGACGTGCGTCCGCTGACGTTCCATCCCAAGGTCGCCGGCGCGGCCGCAGCCCTGATCGGCGCCGAGGCGATGCGCGTCTGGCATGATCAGGCGCTCTACAAGGAGGCGGGCGGGCGTGAGACCGACGCGCACCAGGACCATCCCTATTGGCCGATCGCGCAACGGAAGGCGTTGACCGCCTGGATCCCGCTGGTCGAGGTCGATCACGAGACCGGGTGCATGGGCTATGTGCCGGGCTCGCACCAGGGCGAGGCCGAGTACGTCAACATCTTCTCCGAGCCGGGATCGGGCGCGGCGCTCATGGCCAAGCAGACGGCGCCGCCAACGTTCGCGCCGGCGCGGCCGGGCGACGTGCTCTTCCACCACGGGCTGACCGTGCACCTGGCCAAGCCGAACCGCTCGGACCGCATGCGCCGGGTCTACACCTGCATCTATTTCGCCGACGGCTGCACGCGGGCCGCGGAAGGCTACCACCCCTCGCTCGACCGCGACGGCATCGCCGTCGGCGCGAAGATCGACGGGGCTGCTACGCCGATCGCCTGGCCGCTGCCAGACGGCCGCTATCCCGAGCCCGAGCCCTGGCCGCAGGACTACCTGAGCGGCCGCCGGCTGCGTAGAGCGGCCGATATGGGCGTGTTTCCCGGCGGAGGAGCCGCGTGACGCCCCTGCGTATAGGGTTGTTGGCGGCCTCGAAGATCGCCGTCGGCGCGGTGCTGGCGCCGGCGAGCGAGCGCGATGACGTGGCGGTCACCGCCGTCGCCGCCCGCGATCCCGCGCGCGCCCGCGCCTATGCCGCAACGCATGGCATCCCGGCGGCGGCGGAAAGCTATGACGCCCTCTTGGCGCGCGACGACATCGACGTCGTCTACATCGGCAACCCGATCGCCGGCCACGCCGAGTGGACCATCAAGGCGCTCCAGGCCGGCAAGCCGGTGCTGTGCGAGAAGGCCTTCGCGCTGAACGCCGGGGAGGGCCGCGCCATGGTCGCCGCGGCCGAGGCCGCGGGGCTGCCGCTGTTGGAGGCGTTCCACTACCGCTTCCACAACGTGATGCGCCGCGCCGAAGCCATCGTCGCCTCGGGCGAGCTCGGCCCGATCGTGCGCGCCGACGCCACCTTCGATGCGGCCATCGCCTACGATTCCGACGAGATCCGCTGGCGCGCCGACCAGGGCGGCGGGGCGCTGGGCGACCTCGGCAGCTACCCCTCGCACGCGCTCCGAACCCTGGCGGGCGAGGCGCGGGTGGTTTCCGCCGCGATCGAGATGCGGGAAGGGGTCGATGCGACGACGTCGGCGGAGCTGGCCTTCGCCGGCGGAGCCCCCGGCAGCCTGCGTTGCTCGATGGTCGCCGAGCGCTTCGACGCCACGCTGAGCCTCGAGGGCGAGCGCGGACGCATGTCGATCCGCAACTATCTCGCCCCGCAAGCCGGCTGCTCGTTCCGCGTGACGATCGGCGAGGCCATGCGCCAGGAGCCGGTCGATGGGCCGTCCACCTATGCCGCCCAGCTCGAGCATCTGGTGCAGGTCATGCGCAATGGCGCCACGCCCCTGACCGGCGGGCGGGACGCCATCGCCAACCTTGCCCTGATGGACGCGATCCGCCAGGCGGCGTAGCACGTCCGAAAAACCTGGAAGGGAGCCCGCCGCCATGGCGTCCGACGTCGCGACCGAAAAGCCGGCCGTCTACCAGGACCCGGCCAGTCCGCTCGGGGCCCGGGTCGGGGACCTGCTCGCGCGCCTGACGCTGGACGAGAAGGTCGCGCTGATGGCCGGCGCCGAGGCGTTCAAGCTGATGGGCGTCGAGCGGCTGGGCGTGCCGCGGCTGGGGATGAGCGACGGACCGACCGGCGTGCGCTCGAACACCGGCCAAATGGCGACCGTCTTTCCCGTGGCCGCGGCGCTGGCCGCGACCTTCAACCCGGAGGTGACGCGCGAGGTCGGCGCGGCGATCGCGCGCGAGGCCAAAGCGCTGGGCGAACAGGTGGTGCTGGCCCCGACCATCAACATCGTGCGCACGCCGCTGTGGGGCCGCAACTTCGAGACCTATTCCGAGGACCCCTATCTCACCGCCGAGCTCGGCATCGGCTTCGTGGGCGGGCTGCAGGGCGAGGGGATCGGGGCGTCGCTGAAACACTACGCCGCCAACAATCAGGAAGAACGGCGGATGGACGTCAGCGTCCAGGTCGACGAGCGGACCCTGCGCGAAATCTACCTCTCGGCCTTCGAGGCGGTGGTGAAGGCGACCAATCCCTGGACCGTGATGGCCTCGTACAACAAGCTGCGCGGGACCTACGCCACCGCCAACAGCCACCTGCTGCAGGACATCCTGAAAGGCGAGTGGGGCTACGACGGCGTCGTCGTGTCCGACTGGGGCGGCGTGCATTCGACCGAGCCGGCGGCGAACGGCGGCCTCGACCTGGAGATGCCAGGGCCGGCCAATTACTTCGGCGACCGGCTGGTGAGCGCGGTCAAGGCCGGCGCGGTCGAGCCGGCGCGGATCGACGATGCGGCGCGGCGTCTGGTCCGGCTCATCCTGCGCGCCGGGCTCCTGGACGGCGCCCACCCCGAGGGCGAGCTGCGCAGCGAACGGCATCGTGCGATTGCGCGCCGCGCGGCGCAGGAAGGCATCGTCCTTTTGAAGAACGACGGCGGCCTGCTGCCGCTGGCCGCCGAGACGATCACATCGATCGCCGTCATCGGTCCGAACGCCAACTTCGTCCGCCTGCAGGGCGACGGCTCGAGCCGCGTGTCGACCGATCGCTGGCTGACTCCGGTGGAGAGCCTGGCCGCGCGGCTGCCCAAGGCGCACGTGGTCTACGAGCAGGGCTGCGACGCCGAGCCCGTGCCGCCGCAAGCGCAGCCGCGCATGTTCTCGCCGACCCAGATGCGCGAGGCGCCGGGCCTGGCCGCCGAATATTTCGAGCACGCCGATTTCTCCGGCGAGCCGATCCGCACCAGCCACGAGCGGCGCCTGTTCCGCTGGGTCTCGACGCGCGGACCGCGCCACATCGCCAATCGCTTCGCCGCCCTGCGCTGGAGCGGCTTCTTCTGGCCGGAGATGGATGGCGTCCACGAGTTCTCCGTCCGCGGCGACGGGGCCTGTCGCCTCACCGTCGGCGACGCGACGATCATCGACCTCGGCGATCCGGGTCAGGAGGACTTCGACCACCCGACCAGCGCGGTGGCCCTGCGCCGGACCGCAGGCGTCGAGCTCAGAGCCGGCCTGTCCTACCCCTTCAGCCTCGAATACGAGTGGGCGACGGCGCGGTCGGGCGACAGCTTCGAGACCCTGTCGCTTGGCGTGCGCCAGCCGCCGGGGGAGACGGAGAAGGCGATCGCCGCCGCCCGCGCGGCCGACGTCGCCGTTGTCGTGGTCGGCTCCGCCTCGACCACGGAATCGGAGGGCTACGACCGGCGCGACATCAAGCTGCCGGGCGACCAGGACCTGCTGGTCGAGCAGATCGCCGCCGCCAACCCGCGCACTATCGTCGTCGTCAACGCCGGCGCCGCGATGGCCATGCCCTGGATCGACAAGGTTCCGGCCCTGCTGCAGCTGTGGTTGCCCGGCGAGGAAGGGCCCGACGCGCTGACCGACATCCTGCTGGGCGTCGTCTCGCCATCCGGCCGCCTGCCCGTGACCTTCCCCAAGCGCATCGAGGACAGCTCGGCCTATGGATTCTACCCGGGCGCCGACACGGTGACCTATGGCGAGGGGCTGAATGTTGGCTATCGCCACTTCGACCAGAAGGGCATCGCACCGCTGTTCGCCTTCGGCCACGGCCTGACGTACTCGACGTTCGACTACGCGGGTCTGAGCGTCGCGGCGGCCGTGGCGATCGGGCAGCCCGTGTCTGTCTCGCTGACGCTGACCAACGCCGGCGCGCGCGCCGCGAGCGAGGTCGTGCAGGTGTATGTCGGGCCGGTCGCCCCGCACCGGCCGACGCCGCCGAAGGCTTTGCGCGCCTTCGCCAAGGTCGCGCTCGCGCCTGGCGAGAGCCGCACCGTGGCGCTCAGCATCGAGCCCCGCGCCTTCGCCCGCTACGACGACGATGATGACCGCTGGGTCATCGATCCCGGCGCCTACGACATCCTCATTGGCGCCTCGGCGGTCGACATCCGCCTGCAGCAACGGATCACACTGGGCTGAAGAAAGATTCTACCGCAGAGCCTGCGTTCTCTGCGCTTCTCTGCGCGCTCTGCGGTAAAACTTCGCACGGCTACCGCGCGACGATCACATCGATGTCGTGCGCCCGCATGAGATCGAGGTCGCTCTCGCGCACGCCGGCGTCGGTGATCACCGTGTCGATCTCGTCGAGGCCGCAGACGACGAAGGCGGCGGCGCTGCGGAACTTCGAAGAGTCGACCAGCACGACCAGCTGGTTGGCCTTGTCCATCAGCTTCTGCTCGGCCTGGATCAGCACCACGTCGGCCTGCATCAGCCCGCGCGGGCCGATTGCGGCGGCGCCCATGAACAGCTTGGAAGCATGGTAGCGGTTGATGCCGTCGTCCTCGAACGGGCTGAGGATGATGTTCTGTTCACGGAAGACCGCACCGCCCGGCACCGAGACCCGCGCGCCCGGCTGCGGCAAAAGCTCGCCAACGATATGCAGCGAGTTGGTCAGCACCTGCAGGTTCAGCCCCTCGAGGTGGGCGCACATCTGGAAGGTGGTCGTCCCGCCGTCGATGATGATCGCCTCGCCGCGCGCGCAGAGCTTGGCGGCGGCGCGGCCGATGGCGGCCTTCTGCAGCGCGTGCCTGGTCTTGTTCTCCTCGAACGGCGCGCCGACCAGCCGGTCGCTGGGAATGGGCTTGGCGCCATTGCGCAGGCGCGCGCCGCCCCGCACCCGCTCGATCACGCCTTCGGCGTCGAGGCGCTCGAGATCGCGGCGGATCGTCGCCGAGGAGGCCTCGAGCCTGTCGCACAGCTGCTTGAAGGAGACGAAGCCCTGGCTGTTCAAGAGCCGGGTGATCTCGGCGTCGCGTTCGGCCGCGTGCATCCCTTGCCTTTGCCGGAAATCTTTGACGGTTAGGTTAGCACCTCCCGCTCCCGCTTGTGGAGAGGCGCCGGCCCCGGTAGCCCTGGCCCATGATCCTGCACTGCCTGCGGCATGGCGCGTCGGTCGACGCGCTTAAGATCTGACGAAGAACGGCCGGCCGTCCCGCAGGGAACAGCCGGCCGAATTTGACGCTGGCGGAGGTCTCAGGTGTAGGCTTCGAACAGGCCCGCGCCGCCCATGCCGCCGCCGATGCACATGGTGACGACGGCGTACTTGCCTTTGCCGCGCCGCTTCATCTCCTGAAGGACGTGGCCGGTCAGCCGCGCGCCGGTCATCCCGAACGGATGGCCGATCGCGATCGAGCCGCCGTTGACGTTGTACAGCTCCGGATCGATGCCGAGCGTGTCGCGGCAGTAGAGGCACTGCGAGGCGAACGCCTCGTTCAGCTCCCACAGGTCGATGTCGTCGACCTTGAGGCCATGGCGCTCGAGCAGACGCGGCACGGCGTAGACCGGGCCGATGCCCATCTCGTCGGGCTTGCAGCCGGCGACGGCCCAACCCCTGAACGCGCCGAGCGGCTCGAGGCCGCGGCGCTCGGCTTCCTTGGCTTCCATCAGCACCACTGCGGCGGCCCCGTCGGAGAGCTGCGAGGCGTTGCCGGCGGTGATGAACTTGCCGGGACCCTTGACCGGCTCAAGCTTGGCGAGGCCCTCGAGGGTCGTGTCAGGACGATTGCACTCGTCGCGATCGACCACGTAGTCGACGATCGTCTCTTCCTTCGTCTCCCGATCGACCTTCTTCATCTTGGTCTTCAGGGGGACGATCTCGTCCTTGTACTTGCCGGCCTGCTGGGCCGAGGCCATCCGGCGCTGGGATTCGAGCGAGAACTCGTCCTGGTACTCGCGGCTGATCTTGTAGCGCTCGGCCACGATATCGGCCGTGTCGATCATCGC
>Ga0209415_10001859_pt1 | contig 39903 bp, 41 predicted proteins | sample PeaSoiSIISIP2007_FD_187696 | JGI IMG/M metagenome (GOLD analysis project Ga0209415, IMG submission 187696) | Peat soil microbial communities from Weissenstadt, Germany - SII-SIP-2007 (SPAdes) (version 2) | ecosystem: Environmental > Terrestrial > Soil > Wetlands > Peat | place: Germany...
TTTTATGGCAAAACATCCGATTGCGCATAAAAGACAATAATTATTCGAACGATAAGGAGGCCTAAACATAGAGTTAGGACGTTCAGGATTAACGGAGTGTGAACTGGGGTTGGGTAAAACAAGCAACGTTCGTTTAATGAAATGGTCGAGTGTTATTGCTACAGTAGCGACTACTGTGTTGGCGCTCACAGCCTTGATTACCGTCTATTTGACGGTAGCAGCCTGGAAAGTACAACAAGATGCCTCGCGACCATATTTTGTTTTAAGAGAGTCCCCCAAAATCGACCTAGTCAATGAACTTAGCTTAGAGTTAAAATTTAATAATGTCGGAATACACCCAGCGGTTAATCTTTCAAGCGAGACGATCGTCTTTGATGATCGTTTATCAGGTAAGCCAATTCATCATGATGAATCAGCCATTGTCAATGAAATTTATAAGGATGCAGCGTTAAGTTTAGTTATGATCATACCTAGTAATGAACTAGATCCGAAACAACTCAATATCAATGCACAGTATGTGGTAGTCGACTTACAGTATGCGGATCCGATCTTAAATAAATCATATAACCAAACAATATATATGAATTGGAAGGGGGTTCAGGAAGGAAAATTGCAACCCACTGTGCACGTGCGAGTGGAGGAAAAGGAGAAGCTTCTGAATTATTTTCAGAAGCAGGGCATTGATCCAAAAATGAGGAGTTAGGAAGTGGAATTAAAGGATCCTGGAATAATGACATGTTGTTCATAGAACAGGTCGTGGGTGCTCAGAGACTGTTCCCACTGCTGAAGGAGATCAAAACGTCGTTCTGGGTGGTAGCCTATTAATTCATGTTTACCGAGTGATCGAGTTAGCGGTTTATTTTGATTTAGCGCTAAGCCCATGAGGCAATCCCCAATGATAGTTTCGGCTATCAGGCGAGCATGCTGTCGGTGCTTCCTAGGAGAGTGAAGTGCTTCGTGCGGGATGGATGTGGCCACTTTAATGGAAAGGCAACCTTTTTTGGCCCAATAGAGGGTGAGCGGGGGAATCGCAAGGGCTTCAAAAGGAAGTATTTGCAATGCATGTTCAGAAAGTGAGTGAGGCCCGTGCGTGGGGGTTGAAAGACCGAGGCTTTTAAAGAGATCAAGTTCGCGATTGAGCTTAGCCCGAAATCTAAGAACAAGATTGGCCAGTTTTTGCCGATGCGTAATATAGGGATAACAATTTGTTAAGGCGACATCAATTCCAGATTGGACGGCTACAAGGAGGGAAACAAGATTTTGATGAATATCCCCAGACATATCACCATCAACAAACAGTGCCCCTTTGACGTCTAGATGACGTGCATAAAGTGCTCCGATTGCTCGAGGTATATCAATTCCTAAGGACTCTGAAAAATAAAGAATATGAATGCGAGCATCGGGTATTGAACGAGCGAGTTCTAACGTTCGATCTGTGCAGCCGTTAAGCACTAAAATGATGTAATTGACGGGAAGACGTAAAACAGTGGTTAAGACAGCCAAGATGCTCTTTTCTTCATTTCTGGCTGGAATGATTGCTGCGAACATCTTTGGTCCCCCTTTATATTTAACTTGCTATATACTATGCCGTTTGGGTTTTCGACGACATAGTATATAGCAAAACGATATGCGTAGTTCGAACCATAATACATGATATTCGTAGGGGAACCACGCACCACGCATCACGAATATCGAACCACGATAATGAACTATGATTAGGAGGTGGGCTATGTTGCAGGTTGGGGATATTGTTGCAAGGCTCTCACATCAACAAGATTTATTTTTCAACATTGATCAGATACATGTAAATTATAACGGTGACGGTTCTGCGATTCTCAAGGGGCTCAATTTGAGGTTACTTGCAGATGCCCCGGTCTCAGACCTTGTTGCGAAGAGTCCGGTTGAAGTTGCGAACTATGAGCGTGAAGATAATAAGATGATTTATCAGAAGTTACACAAACTTACCAGTCAAAGGAAAGCGGATCAAGACGATCAAAGGGAATTTTTCGAGGTTCCGGGACGGGTGTTGCAGATTGATGGCGACCAAGATTATTTAAATCAGTGTATCAAGATGTATCGGCAAATGGGAATCGAAGCTAAGGGGATTTGTAAATCTGAGACAGAACAACCGAGAGTAATTCGTAAAATCTTACAAGAGAACCCGACGGACATCCTAGTATTGACAGGTCATGACGGATTTATTAGCGGAAAAAGAGATTTTCATAGTATGGACAGTTATAGAAGCTCACGCTATTTTGTGGAATCGGTTTTAGAGGCCCGACGTTTTCAGCATAATCGGGATGCTTTGGTTATCTTTGCAGGGGCTTGTCAATCCAACTATGAAGCGATTCTTTCAGCAGGAGCAAATTTTGCTTCTTCTCCAAAACGTATGTTGATTCATGCCTTTGACCCAGTCTTTATCGTTGAACGAATTGCCTTTACCCCGACGGACCAAATTGTTTCGGTGAAGGATATTCTAAGGCATACTATTACAGGGACGGACGGGGTCGGGGGAGTAGAGACGCGGGGCCAGATGCGGCGGGGGTATCCTAGGAGTCCATATTAGTAGGGGCACGATGCATCGTGCCCATTTTTCCGTCGTGCCCCTACTTGTTAACTTTGAATGATCACCATGGTCCCTATTTCAACGCGTTGGAAGAGGGTTTCGACGTCGTAGTTATGCATGCGGATACACCCTTTGGACACTTCTTGCCCAATACTGGCAGGGTTATTCGTTCCGTGAATTCCATAATAGGGAATTGAGAGTCCCAGCCAGCGACTACCAAAGACACCGCCAGGATAAACTACTTTTGTGGCGATGGTGTAGCGGCCATGGGGCGTGGGGGTTGCTCTTTTACCAACTGCAATTGGGTAATTATAAATCAGTCGGTTTTCTTCATAAAGTTCGAGTTGGCGACGAGTGGTATAAATGACAATTGTACGGTCGGGCATCGAGCGAGAGCCTCCTTTCTTTAGGTTATTAGGTTCTATCTCATGGTATGTTAGTTGTTTCTGAATGTTCTTTGCATAATTAAACCCTCTTTAGGTGGAAAATATACAGACTGGAGGGATCAGTTTGACCGAACATGTGGAAGGAAGGCTACTTATCATCGGTGGGGCAGAAGATAAAAAGAACGAATGCAAAATACTTAAGAGGTTTGTCCAAGAGTCAGGTGGTAGGGAAAGTCGGATCACGGTCCTGACGGCTGCGACAGAATACCCTGTCCAAGTTGGGACAGAGTACCATGCTTTGTTTCTCGGGCTAGGGGCCCAAGAAGTGCAGGTTCTTGACGTTTTAGACCGTACGCAAGCAAATAGACAAGGGATCGGGAAGGAATTCGAAAAATCGACGGGAGTCTTTTTCACAGGAGGAGATCAACTACGGATTACTGGTTTGCTAGGAGGGACATTGCTGGGTAGGATGCTTCAGCAACTCTATGAACAGGGGGTAATTATTGCGGGGACGAGCGCAGGAGCTTCTGTCATGTCGGATACGATGATTGTTGGAGGGGAAGCAGGAACGGCGAAGAAGGACACTTTGACGATGGCCCCAGGTTTGGGCCTATTACGTTCTGTGGTGATTGATCAGCACTTCGCTCAACGTGGGCGAATCGGCCGGCTCTTATCAGCAATCTCACAGAATCCTTATGTTCTCGGGGTGGGGATTGATGAGGATACGGCTATTTTAGTTCAGTCAGATGCGAGTTTTTCAGTCGTTGGCAGTAATACAGTAACCGTGGTGGATGCGTCCTCTTCCACTACAACGAACGTTTCAGAAACGACACCAGGACAAGCTCTGGTTTTAAGTCCAATTTTGATGCATGTTCTATCCGATGGCTATGGATTTGATCTAAAACGTCGGGTTTCTTTGCTTTAGGCAAAGAAGATTGACTTAAAGAGAGAATACCCAGAGGAAAAAGGGTTAAAACTAGGATAGTAGATTACCCATTGCTACTGAAAGGGGAACAACATCATAATGGAGATTAGAGAAATCCAAGCGATCGAAGGGGCCAATGTTTACAGCCACCGGCCAATTATTCGAGCGATTGTGGATCTCCAAGAATGGACAGAACGCTTTAGTAATGAATTGGGAGATTTTCGTCTTCGTCTTGTCGAGAGTTTACCGACCTTAACAGACCATTATTGTTCACGGGGAAAACTCGGCGGATTTCTGGAGCGCTTAGAAGAGGGAACTCTTATAGGGCATGTCATTGAACATGTGACCATCGACCTTTTAACACAAGCTGGGCAAACCGTCAAATATGGCAAAACTATGGCTATTTTAGAACAACCGGGTTGGTATGAAATTATCTTCAATTACGAAGCTAAAGAGGGGGCTATTGAAGCCTTCAAACAAGCGTTTGCTCTTGTTAAGACCCTTCTGAATCAAGAATCTTTTGATGTAATATATGCCGTAAACCGTATAAAAAAAGTGATGGCTGAATATGAGTTGGGAGTTTCAACTCAGGTTATTGTTGAAGCTTGCCGAGAACGGGGAATTCCGATATCTCGTCTCAATGAGAGTAGCTTACTGCAATTGGGGTACGGTCGAAATCAACAACGTATTCAAGCAACAATAACGGGTGCTACTTCTAGTATTGGGGTAGACATTGCTTGTAATAAGGAAATGACCAAGAAAATACTGAACGACGGTGGGGTCCCCGTCCCGTGGGGACATATTGTTAGGACGGAAGAGGAAGCAGTTCGGACCTTTTTGACAATGAAACCGGTCGTTGTAATTAAACCTCTGCACGGAAACCAAGGGAAAGGAGTGACCCTTCGACTAACGAGCGTGTCGGAAGTTAGGACTGCATTTAAGGTCGCTCAAACTTACGGTGATTGGGTGATCATTGAGGAATATATTTCTGGTCAACATTATCGCTTAGTTGTGGTCGGGGAACGTTTAATTGCCGCAGCAAAGCGGATTCCGGCCCATGTGATTGGAGATGGTTCATCGACGATTGCGGAGCTGGTGGCCCTAACGAACGAGGACCCTCTGCGTGGGGAAGACCATGAAAAGGCTTTAACAAAAATTAAAATTGATCCTGTAGTTATTATGACCCTAACTCAAAAGCATTTAACCCTAACATCTGTTCTCGAGCATGGGGAAGTGGTGTATCTGCGTGACAGTGCAAATTTGAGTACCGGTGGAATCGCTGAGGATGTAACGGACCTTGTGCATCCAGATAATGTGGACTTAGCAGTCTATACGGCCAAACTGATTGGTTTGGATGTTGCAGGCATTGATTTAGTGATTGAGGATATCAAAGAGTCCTACCGCGAGAAAAACGGACATATCATTGAGGTCAACGCTGCGCCGGGGATTCGCATGCATCATTTTCCAAATGTGGGTAAAGCACGAGAGGTAGGCAAGGCCATTGTCGAGCAAATATTACCTTCTGGAAATGGAAGAATTCCTATCGTTTCAATAACGGGGACTAATGGGAAAACTACGACAACTCGGATGATTAATAAAATGCTTACCGATCAACAGCTTCTGGTGGGGATGACTTCTACCGATGGAATTTATATCAATCAAAAACTATGGGTTAAAGGAGATATGACTGGTCCGGAGAGCGCCAGAATTATCTTAAGACACCCAGATGTTCAGGTGGCTGTTCTTGAAACAGCGCGTGGCGGGATTCTTCGGGCTGGCCTAGGGTATGAATATGCCGATGTGGCGGTGATTACGAATGTTTCGAACGATCATCTGGGTCAGTATGGTATAGAAACGCTCGAAGATATTACCCATGTCAAGAGCCTCGTTGCTGAGGTCGTCAAACCCCATAGTTACGTAGTGTTGAATGCGGATGACCCTCAGGTTGTGCACATGGCAAAGCGCACTAAGGGAAAAGTTATTCTTTTTAGTGCTGAAAAAGATAACTTTCATGTTCGCAAACATTTGGGATTGGGTGGAACAGCAGTCTTTGTGCGCCGAGGTATGATTTTGGTTTGTCAGGGTTCACAAAGTTTTAAAATCTGTTCAGTGAAACAGATTCCGGTGACCTGGGAGGGGAAAGCCAAACATAACATTCATAATTCTTTGGCGGCGGTCGCGGCGGGATGGGCGTTGGGGTTAAGTGCCGTGGCGATTCGAATTTCTCTGCAAGAGTTTTCCTCGGCTGCGGAACACAACCGGGGACGCCTGAATCTTTATGAGTTGGATGGAGTTCATGTTTTTGTTGACTATGGACATAATGCTGCAGGGATTCAAGAAGTTGCCAAGACACTAAAACAGTTTAAGGGCGGTTCTCTGGTGGGTTGTGTTACTGTTCCTGGTGATCGGCCGGATGAATCGGTACGTGAAGTGGGACGGGTAGCCGCACAAAGTTTTAAACGTTTAATTATTCGCGAAGATGCTGATTTGCGCGGACGTAAACCGGGAGAAATTGCTCACCTTCTTTATGATGAAGCGGTGCGAAGTGGTATGAATCCAAATAAGATCGGAGTTATACTTACGGAAATAGAAGCCTTTCGGCAGGGCCTAGACAGTTGCATGCCGGGCGACACTTTTGTGATGTTCTATGAGAACCTTGACCCAATCGAAGAGGAAATTCGAATGCGTATGGAACTACAAAAGGTACTAGCCTATAAATCAGTGCCGAGTGAATGGGTTGTTGGCGGAGAATTTTAAGGATTAACGATTGGATTATGGAGGGGCGAGGATTATCTTCGCCCCTTTTGAGCATAGATTTTACAAGGAGAAGTGCTGGAACTCTAAACTAAAAATATGTATAATAAAAGAAAATACATTCGTAATGTTCGGAAAGGGCAATGTATATGGAACAATCTTTTCTAACATCGTTCGCCTATGCCAAGATTAATCTCGCCTTAGCTATTGGCGGAATTCGGGAAGATGGGTATCATGAACTTCAAAGTGTCATGCAATCCATCGCCTTACATGACATTGTCCGGGTTCGGCGTAGCGGAGAGAAGGTTATCTGCCGTTGTGGAGCCTTAAGTGGCCCGGATAATTTAGCGCATAAAGCAGCTGTGTTATTTCAGGAACAGTGCGGCCAATTCGGAGGGCTTGAAATTGAGATTGAAAAGCATATTCCAATTCAGGCCGGACTAGCTGGAGGGAGCGCGGATGCTGCAGCGACACTGCGTTTACTAAATCGACTTTATGAAGAACCCCTCAATCGAGAAGCACTTCTCAAGCTGGCGGGTAGATGTGGTGCCGATGTTGCTTTCTGTCTTTTTGGCGGAACAATGTGGGCGACTGGACGGGGAGAGCTGCTAGAATTATTACCTTCAGCACCTACTCTGAATCTTGTCTTAATCAAACCATTTGCTGGAGTGAACACTAGTGAGGCGTATCGCCAATTTGACAGCTTGGGGCAGAGTGGACATTTATCGCGTACGGATTGGGAAAAGGTTTTAGCACAGGGTTCGGCGCAGCAAATTGCAGGTCTACTTTACAATGATTTAGAGCCAGCCTCGATCCATTTAGTTCCACAAATTTTGAAATTCAAGCAGCTTTTTATAGAGGCAGAGTGCCATGGGGCCTTAATGTCCGGAAGCGGTTCTTGTGTATTTGGGATTACTCAAGGAAAACAGCACGCCCTAGAAGTTGCTGAACAGTTGAGAAAAAAAGGCTTTTATAACGTTTGGGTGACAAGAACAGTTGCAGACATTTAGAGGATGAAGGGGGAGAAAAATCGTGGAAAAACGATTGGTACCTGTAATACTTGACGGTTATAAACCATTGAGGGAAATTGTTTTTGAATCCATGCGTGAGGCTATACTTAGTGGAGTACTTAAGCCTGGAGAGCGGTTGATGGAAATCCAATTGGCTGAAGAAATGGGGGTTAGTAGAACTCCGGTTCGTGAAGCAATCCGGAAATTAGAACTCGAGAGTTTTGTCGTCATGATTCCACGCAAGGGAGCGTATGTTGCAGGCGTATCGTTAAAAGATGTCGCCGATGTTTTTGAAATTCGTTCGGCATTAGAAGGATTGGCGGCAGGACTGGCAGCAGAACGCATTACGGAAGATGAATTAGAACTAATGGAACAAGCCTTGTTTTTTAGAGTCAGTGAGAGTGAAATGGACTTAGAACAGATTGTGAAGTCTGATACCGATTTCCATGCCTTAGTCTATAGAGCTAGTCGTAATGAACGGCTGATTCAAATCCTAGAAAATTTGCGCGAACAAATTCAACGTTTTCGGGCAACTTCGCTGGCTGTTCCAGGGCGGAACAAACTGGCAATTGAAGAGCACCGGATGATTGTTGAAGCCTTAAGGAATCATAACAGCGAGGAAGCGCAAGCCTTGGCGATGTCGCATATTGTAACGGCTGAAAATGTCATGTTCGAAGCCATGAGTTTAAAGAATGATCCGGATAAGGTGGATTAAGAAGCGTGGAGAAGATGAAAAGAGCAGAACGGATGGTGGCCATCACCCAGGTGTTGATGTTAAAGCCGAATGTCCTGACTCCGTTAACCTTATTTGCAGAACGGTTTGGTACGGCCAAGTCCACAATTAGTGAGGATCTGATGGCGGTTAAGGGAAGCTTACTCCTTTCAGGGCAGGGTCACCTGGAAACAATTCCAGGGGCAGCTGGTGGAGTGCGTTATATTCCTGAAATTTCCAAGAACGAAGCAACCCAATTTCTTGATGATCTAGCCGAATGTCTGAGCAATAAAGAGCGAATTCTAGCGGGCGGTTTTCTGTATATGAACGATATCTTGTTTGATCCATCTGTTCTACGCCCACTGGGTCTTATTTTTGCTGGTGCATTCAGAGACAAGAAACCGGATGTTGTGGTGACCATTGAAACGAAAGGAATTCCGCTCGCCCTTGTGACGGCAGAGGCCTTAGGGTTGCCCATGGTGGTCATTCGAACTGGGAACAAAGTAACAGAGGGTTCTTCTGTAAGTATTAATTATGTTTCTGGATCATCTCGTCGGATTCAAACCATGTCGCTTTCTCGCCGGGCCTTAGACCCTCAACAACGCGTCCTGGTTATTGATGATTTTATGAAGGCGGGCGGAACAGCACTAGGGATGAAAAATTTGATGGCAGAATTTGAAGCAGAGGTTGTAGGAATTGGGGTATTAGTCGAGGTCCGAATCACTGAAGAACCGAAGCTCGTTGAAGGATATTTATCCCTTTTGCAGCTTAAAGAACTGGACTTGGATACTGGCAAAATGTCAGTTGTCCCAATGGCTAGCCTTTAAAGTAAATTGTAGGATGTTCATTTTATCGAAATAGAAATTTTTATGGATTTAAGGCAGGATTTTTTTACCATACAGAGAATATCATTATGAATAAGCCCGAAGGATAAGTGGGAGGGTGGTGATTCATAATGAATATTACCGATGTGCGGGTTCGGAAGATTAATACGGAAGGAAAGATGAAGGCGGTGGTCTCCGTGACCTTTGATAATGCTTTCGTCGTCCATGATGTCAAAGTCGTTGAAGGCATGAACGGTATTTTTGTAGCCATGCCTAGCCGTAAAACACCTGAAGGAGAATTTCGTGATATCGCCCATCCCATTTCTGCTGCAGCACGAGAAGTGATCCAGACGGCTGTTTTAAAAGCATATCAAGAAGCCATTTAAACGCACATCATAGATTCAGGCACATTCAAGAAAATAACCAGTCAGTCTGCCAGTCTATTTTGTGTCATACTGCGTTGGTATGTTCACCTAATAGCCCCGCTATGAGGTGAACATACCTCCTTGTCTGACGCAAAATATTCAAGGCATCTTTGACTTGTTATTTTCTTTCATATGCCTTAAAGGGGACCTTGTGTAGGTCTCCTTTTTCCAATCAATATTTTAACTTTTGTCATAAAAGAGGATTTTGATCTGATTTGACGAATAAAGAACTTTCGGGATGTAATAAATAAGTTGAGGTTAAATTAAAGCTGGAGGCGAATTAGATTATGCCTAATTTAGTAGCGGTGATCATGGCTGCAGGAAAAGGGACAAGAATGAAATCGAAGTTGCCGAAGGTCATGCATTTATTGGCAGGTAAAACTCTTCTGGAACATGTCATAGGTGCAGTAAATCAGGTTGGAATTGAACGTCCGCTGGTTATTGTTGGACACGGTCGAGAGGTTGTTGAGGCCAGTATTTGTGAACGCACTGAGGTCGTGGTTCAAACAGAGCAACTTGGAACTGGACATGCTATTATGCAAGCCCTACCTTATCTGGAAGGAGTCCAGACCGTTCTTGTCTTAAGTGGGGATCAGCCGTTACTAAAACCTGAGACACTCCACGCTCTCATTAAATTGCACGAGACGCAAGGGGTTAGTGCCACGGTATTAACAGCCTATCTGGATCAACCTTTCGGTTATGGGCGTATCATTAAAAGTGGGGAGAGTCTTGTTAAAATTGTTGAGGAAAAAGACGCCACTCTTGCTGAACAACAAATCAAAGAAATCAACACAGGGACTTACTGTTTTAGGGGATCAGCACTTAGGGATGCCCTAACAAAAATCACCCCCCAGAATGCGCAAGGAGAATATTATCTGACGGAAGTTTTTGATATTTTTTTAAGGCAAGGGGAAAAAATGCAGACGTATCGTACTGCAGATTCACATGAGGCATTGGGGATTAATAGCCGGGGTCAATTGGCTGAGGCTGAAGCAGTTTTCCGCACTCGTATTCGTGAACATTGGCTGAGTGAGGGGGTTACGCTAATAGATCCCGCTTCGACCTTTATTGACGCGGAAGTGGAACTCGCATCAGACGTGACGATTTTACCCTTCACCCGTTTGCTGGGAAAAACACGGATCGAAGAGAATGCTGTGATTGGACCCCAGACCAGTTTAGAAAACTGTACGGTGGGGTGTGGGTCTGAAGTAATCTACACCGTGGCTAAAGATGCGGTGATTGGAGAACGTTGTCACATTGGTCCGTTTGCCTATTTACGACCAGGTACTAAACTTGAAGCAGAAGTAAAAGTGGGGGACTTTGTAGAAATTAAAAATAGTTGGCTCGAAACGGGAGCGAAAGTGCCCCATTTGAGTTATATTGGAGACGCACACATTGGGAAATCAGCCAATATCGGAGCGGGTACAATTACCTGTAACTACGACGGGGTGAATAAACATCTCACTAAAATTGGAGATTATGCCTTCATTGGCAGTAATACAAATTTAGTTGCTCCGGTTGAAGTGGGGGAACATGCCGTTACGGGCGCAGGGTCAACAATTACGAAGAATGTTCCGGCAGAAGCCTTGGCAGTTGAACGGTGCCAGCAGGTGATCAAGGAACATTGGTATCGCAAAAAGATGAAATAGGGGGCTAAAAGAGGCATGGCGGCAAAAGAATTTAAGATTTTTTGTGGGAATGCCAATCGGCCGTTGGCGCAAGAAATTGTGGATTATCTTGGAGTTCCGCTGGGGGAAGCTAACATAAAACGTTTTAAGGATGGGGAAATCTGTCTTGCCATCGATGAAAGCGTTCGGGGTGCGGATATCTATGTTGTTCAGCCCACCTGCTATCCAACTAATGACAATATTATGGAATTGTTAATTATGATTGATGCAATTCGCCGAGCTTCAGCGCGTCGTATTACCGCAGTGATGCCCTATTATGGCTATGCTCGTCAAGAACGCAAATCAAGGGCACGTGACCCCATCACGGCAAAATTAATGGCAAACATAATTACTTCAGCAGGAGCGGATCGTGTCGTAACGATGGATTTACATGCTCCAGCGATTCAAGGCTTCTTCGATATTCCGTTGGATCATTTGCCTGGAGTTCCGATTCTGGCAGAGTACTTTCGAGAAAAGGGGCTAGAAAATCTCTGTGTCGTATCTCCGGATTTAGGTGGGGTGACAAGGGCCCGAAATCTTGCGGAACGGATTGGCGCCTCCATAGCTATTATAGATAAACGTAGACCCGAACCTAATGTTTCTGAAATTATGAATGTCATCGGCGAACTGAAGGGGAAGACCGTGATTATGATTGATGACATTATCGATACTGCCGGTACAATTACGCAGGGGGCACAGGCCCTTATCGAACGGGGTGCGAAGGAAGTGTATGCGTGCTGTACCCATGCCGTTTTATCTGGATCAGCCCTTGAACGTTTGGAGAATTCGGTTATTCGTGAACTCGTTGTGACGAATACGATTCCTATAGACAAGGAGAAAATGCTTCCCCGGATTAAGGTGTTGTCTGTTGCCCCGCTCTTGGGTGAAGCCATTGTTCGTATTCACGAAGATCTCTCGGTCAGTAAACTATTTAGTTAGAAAAGACCCCTGGGGTATCAGCCCAGGGGTTCTTTGGTTATGGGTATTTCCGCAACAGTTTCGTCAGCAGGTGGGATTGTTTCAATTTCTGGAATGATGATAGGCGCCTTATCCAGAGCGGCTTGAGAAGCTGTTTTAGTTTTATCTTTTTTAAAGTAACTGCTGATGGTGTGAGTTGTTTCTGAGGCTAGGTGTGACGTCGAGTGAATCAGATTTTTGAAGGTTTCACTAAGTCCTTTGTCTGCAACGGTTAGGGTGTTTTCGCTCCCTTTTTGGGCTACGATCACATCGTGTCCAATAGTCATAATATGTTCTGCAGAAATCCACGCCTTGCCAGTTAAGAATCCTTCTAGTTTACCGCCTGAAATCTCAATCTGGGTTATTTTCCCCGTTTTTGGATCAACATAATATTCGTCGGCAGTTCCAAGCGTTTTCCCTGTTTCCGTGACCATCTTTGTGCCAATGATGGTCAGTTTTTCTTTGACTAAATCTAATAACTCTGGGAGATTTGAGGTCTTTTCTACGTGGGCCTCTTTGTCAATGGTGATCGCGTCATCGCCGACGCTAACGACTTTGGAATAGGGGATAATACGCTGATCTTTAAAAAGACCTTTAGGGTCCACTACGATTGCAGCGAGGGACTTCGTTCCAGCATCAAGAATTAGACTTTTGACATATCCGATTTGCTGTCCTTCTTTAAGAGAAATAATGGGTAAAGATAAATACTTTCGACTAGGCTTCACAGGTTCACCCCCTTTATCTACGTTCAAGACTCCTGCTTCTTGAAGTGGTCTCTTCTCGCCATCCTGCAAGTAGGTTAATACGTGCGAAGACAGTGTCTTCGGGCTACAGAGACACTAGGTCATCCATGACCGTCGGGTGTTCCATATTCAGCTTGGGCTGAACATGTTCACTGGATGGTTTGTTTCTTATTCTTAAAGTATGTATTCGAAGTATTGGCTGAATATGCTATGGAGGAGATTAGAATGAAGGTTATTGTCGGTCTTGGAAACCCAGGACCTCAATATGCAGAGACGCGCCATAATATTGGATTTTTGCTGGTTGACAGGCTGGCAGAGGCCTATAACCTCCAATACCGCGCAAAATTTCAGGGATTATGGACAGAAGGTAAGGTGGAGGGGGAACGTTTTCTCATTTTAAAGCCTCAAACATTTATGAATTTAAGTGGTCGTTCGGTTCGTGAACTTACAAATTTTTATAAGGTTCTAGGGGAAGACTTACTAATAGTTCAGGATGACATGGATTTGCCGTTGGGCAAAATCCGTTTGCGTGATCAGGGAAGTGCAGGTGGGCACAATGGGATTAAATCTATTTTAGCTGAATTGGGAACAGAGAAATTCTGGAGGCTTAAATTGGGCGTGGGCCGTCCGCCTGCTCGAAACTCCAACCACGAACCACGAACCATGACCATCGATCATGTGCTTTCCCCCTTTGCTAAAGATGAACTTATGCAGTTGGATGAAGTGTTAGAACGTGCGGAAAAGGCAACCAACCTCTGGATAAAAGGAGAAACCAGTCGTGTCATGAATTTATACCATCGTTAACTGAGTATAACCTCCTGTGCTCGCGGTAATTCTACTAACAGGAGGTGGTCTCAGAATGAAGATATTAAAAGTATGTCAGACTTGTGATCGAATTATTGGGGAGATTGAATTAGATAACTTGACCAGCCATAATATGGACCCTATAATGGATATTGTTGGTAATGTCGCGTATGCGCTTTGTTCGGGTTGTCTGCACGAAATGGAGATGGAGCCGAGAAATGTTTATCATTAACAGATGTTGGAGGTCAGATGCCGGAAGTTGGAGACTATGTTTTAACTGTGGGTTTTGAAAGATCCATATCCTCTTATCATTCTCTGGTGATACGTAATATCTTTGGTCTTAGAGTTTCGTTGTTTGGGCACGATGCAACGTGCCCTTGCCAGATGAACACGATTGGAGTTAGTTTTAGCGGTAGGCAAAATCGTAATTTGTAGTTCGAGAAGTGTGGTTCGGAGCTCAGGTAACATATCTGAGATCGAATGGCGAAGATCGAATAGCGAATATCGAAATGGGGGTCCTTTGATGGACGTTCATCTTTTTTTGCTGCCTGAAAGGATGAGCGGTTTGAATACAATTCATGACTATCTTCGACGCGGGTTTGATATTAAGGAGATTGAGAAGTCATTAAGCAATAGAGAATGGCCCCAAATGATCTATGATTTAACAGGAAGCCAAAAAGCAGCCTGTGTCGCCCAGCTTCTGAAAAATTCTAAACATGGATTGATTCTTACCTATTCAGAAGAGCAAGCTCAAAAGTGGGCCAACGATTTACAGACATGGTGCTCTCAAGAAACTATCCTGCATTTACCTACGACCGAATGGCTACCGTTTGAAGTATTGGGTAGAAGTAGAGAAACAACCTCGGAACGAATTCGTGTTTTGAATCGACTGGCCCTGGACAAGGAATGTACGGTTGTGGCTTCTGTCCTCGCTGTGGAACGGCGTGTCTTTCCTGTTGAACGTTGGAGAGAGTATACTTTGACCTTCGAAGTGGGGAAAAGATATGGCTTGTCCGAAGTTCTTTCTGCCTTAACCACTGGGGGTTATGAACGGGTCGAGACGGTTGAAGGGAAAGGGCAGTTCGCCTTAAGAGGCGGGATTCTGGATATTGTACCGTTAGATGGAGAGGCAGTACGTATCGAGTTTTTCGACGATGAAATCGATTCTATCCGGACGGTTGACCTTGGGACGCAGAAATCCGTAGACACTCAGGACAAGGTGCTTATTTCTCCGGCGATGGAATATGTTGTAACTAGGGAAGAGCTTGGACAACTTCGCTTCACAATGCGGGCTGAAGCCCGCAAAACGATTGTTCGTCTTCAGCGTGCAGGGAAGCTTGAAGCAGCTGAACGTTTGCAAACTAAAGTTAATTTCCTAGCAGAACGACTTGAACAGGGAATCTTGGACGAAAATGTTTATCCTTTTTTAAGTTTAGTTCAAACGCCGCTCGTTCCATTTTTCTCATATCTCGCGGAGGAGCATTTTGTTATTTTAGATGAGCCTCTACGTTTAAAAGAGCAATTAGAGTTTCAAACCAATGAACGTTCACTAGAATTCACACACCAACTGGAACATGGTGAGGGGTTTGTTCATCCAGAAACTCAGTTTATTGACTATAATTCTATCTTAGCCCACGGGGAGCAGCATCCCTTGATCGGTCTTTCGACGCTTTTAAGGCAGGCTCCAGGGCTCTCACCCAAGCGGATTTTCAACCTGAACGCCCATCCTTTAACGGGTTTTATGGGGAAAACAAATAAGTTAGTCGATGAGATAGAGCACCGTAAGGACGCAGGAGATTTGGTGGCGCTGTTTGTCGGCGATGAGGATCATGCCTTGCGTTTGATTCAAGGCTTAAAGGACCGTGGGGTGGCGGCGGCTCGCAAAGAACTTAAAGATCCGGTTGAAGAAGGACATGTTTATGTCTATCCATATTCCGTTGACCATGGCTTTGAGTTACCGCTTGGAAAACTTGTCGTTCTGACTGAAACAGAAATCTATAAAAGGGAGAGCAAGGTGGTAGGGAGTAAGAAGCCCAAACTGCCTGCTCAAAAAAGCATATTCATTTCAGATCTTAAACCGGGAGACTTTGTGGTGCATGTTCACCACGGGATCGGACAATTTACTGGCATTGATCGGTTAGAGGTCGGTGGGATAGAAAAAGATTATTTTGGGATCCGCTATGCTGGAGAAGACCGACTCTATGTTCCTCTGGATCAACTGCATCTTTTACAAAAGTATTTGGGGAGTGCTGGAGAAACTCTGCCCAAACTCTACAAACTTGGGGGGACTGAGTGGTACAAGGTAAAGAGTAAAACACGTAGCGCTGTCAAAGAAATGGCGATTGATTTAGTGAAACTTTATGCCCAGCGAGAGGCGATCCAAGGGTTCGCCTTTTCCCAAGATAATGTGTGGCAAAATGAGTTTGAGGAGAAGTTCCCTTATGTAGAGACCCCGGACCAACTTCAGAGCATTGCAGAGGTAAAAGTTGACATGATGCGCCCACGGCCGATGGATCGCTTACTTTGTGGGGATGTGGGGTACGGAAAAACAGAAGTTGCTCTCCGCGCAGCGTTTAAAGCGGTGACGGATAGCAAGCAAGTGGCGGTTCTGGTCCCCACAACGATTTTGGCCCAACAACATTTTAATACCTTTAAAGAGCGATTTATGGGGTATCCGATTGCCATCGAAATGCTAAGTCGTTTTCGGTCCCCGAAGGAGCAAAAGGAAATACTCAAGGCCCTCAAGGAAGGACGAATTGATGTCATTGTGGGTACACACCGTATTCTCTCTGAAGCAGTCAAATTTAAGGATTTAGGCTTACTGGTCATAGATGAAGAGCAACGTTTCGGGGTTACCCACAAGGAGAAACTTAAAACCTTAAAGGGTAATGTTGATGTGCTAACGTTGTCGGCAACTCCTATTCCAAGGACTCTCCACATGTCTCTGGTGGGAGTTAGGGATATGAGTGTGATTGAGACTCCGCCTGAAGGTCGGTATCCGGTGCAAACCTATGTCACTGAATTTCGGCCAGACGTCGTGCGAGACGCTATACGGCGTGAGATTCAACGCGGAGGGCAAGTGTTTTATGTGCACAATCGAGTGGAGGATATGGACAAGGTTATTAATTTATTGAGCCAATTAGTTCCCGAAGCCAGGTTCGGTGTTGCCCACGGTCAAATGCGCGAAACAGCGTTGGAACGGGTCATGCTTGCTTTTTTGGAACAGGAAATGGATGTTTTAGTTTCCACAACTATCATTGAAACTGGGCTTGATATGCCGAATGTAAACACGTTAATTATTGATGAGGCTGATCGTTTTGGGTTATCTCAACTCTATCAATTGCGAGGACGTGTCGGACGGTCCAGTCGCAAAGCGTTTGCGTACCTCTTGTATAAACCGCAAAAGGTACTTACAGAAATTGCAGAAAAACGTCTGTCAGCAATCCGTGAGTTTACGGAATTTGGGGCAGGATTTAAAATAGCCATGCGTGACTTGGAAATTCGTGGTGCGGGGAACTTAATCGGTGCCCAACAGCATGGGCATTTAGCAGCGGTGGGTTTTGAATTGTACAGTCAGATGCTCAAAGAAGCGGTTCAGGAACTGCGTGGGGAAAAGGTTGAAGAAGTTATCGAACCGAGCATTGAACTCCAGGTGGATGCCTTCTTGCCGGACCCCTACGTTGTAGACCGCCAAACCAAGGCGTCGTTGTACCAACGTTTGGCAATGGTTCGCGATGAGGAACAACTTTGCGAGATGGTTGATGAATTGGTGGATCGTTTCGGAACCCCAACGCGTGAAGTTGAGCATCTAATTGCAATTATCCGGATCAGATTCTTAGCAAGCTCTTTAAAAGTTGAACAAATTCAACAGGCCAAGCAAAGTGTTAGTGTTCGTTTTGCGGCTGATGTGGGCTTGTCAGGTGAGGATCTAATGATTGTGGCCTCGGCTTCCGCTTATCCTTTATCATTTAAGACGATGCCCAATGGGAATCTAGAATGCAAAATACGTGTCCGAACAATTGAGCAAGAAGAGGTCATTGAGGCGGTGCGCCGGGTGCTTTCGACATTCTGTGACGTTGCTTCGAGGACAACTCCTTGATATACTGTTCTCATGTCAAAATGAAAGGGTGTGTCTAAATGAGAAAGTCTCGGGCGGGGATTATTTTGGGAGTCCTTGCGTTGATGCTAGTGACCACGGGGTGTTCCTCGTTGGTTGGCGGTAAATGGGCGGTAAAAGTCAACGGAGATTCGATCTTGGTTAAGGATTATGATGCCCGCGTGGCTGATGCGCAAAAAACTTATGAAAAACAAGGTATGAAATTCGATACAGATCAAGGCAAACAGGCGTTAACCCAAATTAAAAGTCAGTTATTAGATCGCATGATCGAAGGGAAAATTATCGCCCAAGAGGTCAAGAATCAAAAGCTTAATCCAGAGGATGCCAAAGTGCTGGCGCAGGAAGACGTTATAAAGAAGAACATTGGAGATGCAACAAAATTTCAAGATACTTTAAACCAACAGGGCATGACGGAACCGGAATTAAAGAATTTTTTAGCGCTGTACTCGAAAATCACTGCTGATGTTAAAGCGCCAAGCGATAGTGATGTTAAAGCATTTTTTGATAAAAATATTGCCAACTATAGCCAGCCTGAAAGCGTAACGGCCCGTCACATTTTGCTGAAAACAGAAGATGAAGCGAAAGCAATTATTGCGCAGCTAGATGCGGCGACTAAGAGTAATGCAGCAATCCTGCCTCTGTTTGAGCAGCTTGCTAAAGATAAGTCGATCGAACCTGGAGCCAAAGAGTCAGGTGGAGATCTCGGAACCTTTACAAAAGGAAAAATGGTGCCTGAATTTGAAACTGCGGCGTTTGCTCAGAAAGTGGGTACATACTCACCAACTCCTGTAAAAACTCAATTTGGATATCATGTGATTTTTGTTGAAGCACACGCTGCTCCAGCAGCAGCAGACTATACAAAGGTTAAAGCCCAAGTGGCACAAGATGCGTTGAATCAGGCGAAAGACGCGAAGTTCCAGGCGTATTTTGATGACTTGCGTAAAAAGACAAAAATTGAGTATGCAAAAGGATATCAACCTGCTTCGTAGGGGCGCGATGCATCGTGCCCAGCTTTAGGTTTGTACGACACGGATAAAGACTTAGAAGGCAATGGAAATTGCCTTCTTTTGTTTTGCATTGGAAAAAAATGAATAATTGGCAATCCCTAGATATATACTATCATTGAATTTAAGCTGACAGAAACACAAGGAAGAAATGAGTTTCAGGAACGACAAAAGGAGGAATTTGCGTATATGAAAGCTACAGGTATTGTAAGAAGAATTGATGACCTCGGTCGTGTCGTTATTCCAAAAGAAATTCGTCGGACTCTTCGTATTAGGGAAGGAGATCCGTTAGAGATTTTTGTAGACCGGGAAGGAGAAGTCATACTAAAAAAATATTCGCCTATTCGCGAATTAGGTGAATTCGCCAAAGAATATGCTGATTCGCTCTTTGAAGCAACTGGGCATATTACTTGTATTACAGATCGAGATACGATTATTGCAGTATCTGGAGCATCAAAGAAAGAGTATCTAAATAAAGCGGTAGGACCTGCCGTAGAACAAGCCATGGAGGAAAGGCGAACTATCCATATCGGGATGGCGGGGGAACATGCCTCGTGTAAAGGCTGTCCGGAAAATGAGGAAGAGGATAAATGTAAGTGTACCAGCGAAGTCATTGCCCCGATTATTTCGCAAGGGGATCCGATAGGCGCAGTGATGCTCATGTCCAAAGAGCTTAATATGAAGATGGGTGAGTTGGAGATAAAATTAGTTGAAACTGCTGCAGCTTTTTTAGCAAAGCAGATGGAACAATAACAAAATTCAGACGTTATAAAGCGGTTAGTGCCGCTTTATTTTTTTATATCAAGTCTGCACTAGCCCTCACGGTGCCTTGCTTTCACGATGCACAGCAATCATGGTAGTGTCTTAATCTCAAGCGTCTTTGTTCGAGCCACCCTAGCTAGCGGCCCTGGTTTGGTGCAAGCCAGTTAAATTTATGCTAAACTATCTTTAAGGAGGTGTTTGGAATGTCCTCGTGTCTTCATGTTATCGGCTTAGGTCCTTCCGGGCTTGAACAGTTAACCTTGGGAAACTACCGTCGTATATGTGGGGCGAAGAAAATTTTTGTACGAACAATGCAGCATCCTTGTGTTCAAGAACTGATGGACGAGGGTGTACTCGTTGATTCGTTTGATGATATCTATGCCGCGGAATCTTCCTTCGAGGCGGTATATGAAAAAATTACGGAGCGGTTGCGTTCGGAATTGCTCAAGAGCTCCGAGGTCATCTATGCGATCCCTGGACATCCCATGGTTGCGGAAAAGACCGTTCAACTTATTGAAGAGAAGCTTGCGCAGGAATATGAGGTCGTAATCCATCCGGCCATGAGCTTTGTAGAGGAGATTTTCAGAGTCTTGAAGTTTGATCCGATTGATGGGGTATTAATACGTAACTATGATGCCCTTAAAGACGTAGGACTGACGGGGCAGGAGTGGCTGATTATCCCCCAAGTGTATAATAAGTTAATTGCCTCAGAGGTCAAATTGGATCTCATGACTTCTTATCCAGATGATGCCTGGGTGTATGTTACCCAGGCTCTCGGTACCCCCCTCGAACGAGTGGACAAGCGCCCACTCTACGAAATGGATCATGGGACATTCGATCATTTGACGACGATTGTATTGCCACCGAACTCAGATGTCATCTCCTTTTCTAAGCTGGCCAAAGTGATGGCAACCTTGCGTTCCGAGGGAGGGTGTGCCTGGGATCGCGAACAAACACATGACACGTTAAAACCGTGTCTGATTGAGGAAAGTTATGAAGTGCTCGACGCAATCGAGAAAAGAGATATGTATAATTTGTGTGAAGAGTTGGGAGACTTATTATTGCAAGTTGTTTTTCATACTCAACTTGCTTCAGAGGCAAGTGATTTTGAACTCCAAGACGTACTTCAGGGTATTATCCAAAAGCTGATTCGCAGGCATCCACATGTTTTCGGGAAGGAGAAGGCCGAAACTGCTGAGGATGTGATCCAGACCTGGGATAGGATCAAGAAGGAAGAAAAGACTAGTGGATATGATGAGGCGGCATTTTTCAATGATCCCTTGGGGCTACCTGCCCTTATGTGGGCTTCTGCAACGCAACGTAGAGTGGCCAAGGTAGGGTTTGATTGGTCAGAACTCGACGGTCCTTGGGGGAAGGTTCAAGAAGAATTACAAGAGCTTAAAAGTGCTTTAGCTGATGGAATAGGAATTCGTGAGGAATTAGGCGATTTGATATTTTCTGTTGTAAATTTATCTCGATTTTTAAAGCTGGATGCGGAAGAAGTCCTTAGGGAAGCTATACATAAGTTTCAAAACCGTTTTCTTAAAATGGTTGAGTTAAGTCAAATAGGCGGTCTAGACTTCCAGCAACTTTCTCTCGGCGAAATGGATATTTTTTGGGAAAAGGCAAAATCACAAGTAAAAAGCACTAAATTAATGTGATATAACCTAAAAAAGCAGGAGATTGGTTATTTATCGCGAAATATAAATGTCGTAATAAGATCAGTTATTTTAGGAGGGACTATTTTTGAATAAGGCGGAATTAGTTAGCGCTGTTGCAGAAAAGGCTGACATGTCCAAGAAGGATGCAGAAAAGGCAGTCAATGCTGTTTTCAAGGTAATCGAGGAATCCTTAGCACAAAGTGAGAAGGTACAACTGGTCGGTTTTGGGACGTTCGAAGTAAAAGATCGTGCGGAACGGACTGGGAGAAATCCCCAAACGAAGGAAGCTATCTTGATTCCAGCAGCCAAGGTACCTGGCTTCAAGGCAGGGAAGGCTCTTAAGGACGCGGTCCAAAAATGAGTCTTCGGACATAAAATCAGGTTCCAGGTTCTTTCTGGAACCTGATTTTTAGTACCAAAAGGGAGGGTGTCCATGCGGATTGATAAATACTTAAAGGTTTCTCGACTTATTAAGCGCCGTACGGTTGCTAAAGATGTTTGTGTTGGAGAGAAGATCAAAATCAACGGACGGATTGTTAAACCCTCAGCTGAAATCAAAATAGGGGATCGAGTCGTCCTAGAGTTTGGCAATCACGTCATTGAAGTCCAAGTATTAGCAACTCCGAACAGCGTAAAGGCCAACGAAGCACAAACACTCTATGAATTGATTCGGGATGAACGAAAGACAGAGTCTGATGATTAAGGACTCTGTCTTTTTTCTATAAATTTTTTAGCTAAATCGACCTAACCTTTTCGTTTCAACAAGCCACCCTATCACCCTGGGGACCGTCCTTCTGATCACCAATCGTCCCAACGTTCTAAAGAGGCCCAAAGCAAATTAGCGTCCAAGACGCAACCAGCGCCTCAAGGCCCCCAGATTCTGTCCAAAGGAAAGTTCCTTCGTTAGGAGAGCACGGGGAGAGCGAACAACGTTAATGCAAGTCATAATGCAACAAGAACCGTCCCCAGTTGCGTCCCGTCGTCAGCGCCTTTGCGTCCAAACGCAAACAGCTCAGCTTCAACTTCCAAGATTAATCTGCGACGTTCTCTACCTTCGTTTCCCCCCGTCGACCCAAAAGCCAGAGGAAGTTTCTTAGCTTAGTGAAGCACTTAGTGGAATTGCGTCAATGAGCGCAGGCGATAAGGCGTGAAGAAACGCAACGGGACTTGTCCATGGATGGACTGATGCCGCGGTGCCAAGGATGGCAAGGAGCGGCGCACATTCAGAAAGCCCAGAGGTTTTGCGTTTTAGCCTTAGCGACAAGCGATAGCAATGGAACGTGTGCGAACGTGCTAAGACACTTCCTCCTCACTTCCTCCCCACTGACTTCTAAAGGACGAGCAAGGCGAATAGGGTTAAGAAGAAGAAGCGTTAGGGGGATGGGGCATAGTGGACAAAATTAATAAAGGACATCGCCTTGTCATGGAAAATCGGGAACAAATTGCGTTGACCGGAGTACAAAAGGTTCAGTCCTTTGACCCCAAGGAAATTGTGCTTGAAACTGAACTTGGGATATTGAGTATTAAAGGGGATTTGTTAGGCATCAAATCGCTTAATCTTGAGGAGGGTTTAGTTGATCTTCAAGGTCATGTCGATGCTTTAATCTATCATCGAAATACGAGCAGCGGTCCTCGTCAGGGATTTTTGAACAGGATTTTCCGTTAAAGAACCTCCATACAGAGCAGAAAGGAGGAAGAACAATCTCAGAATTCGTGACGTTTTTTTGGGTAATCTTAGCAGGGATGGCAGTGGGATTGGTCTTTGATTTCTATCGCACATTTCGGCATTGGCAAGGTTTGGGACGGGCTTTGACCTTTGTTGGAGATGTACTCTTTTCTTTAGTGGCCTTGTTAATTCTTTTCCGCTTTTTTGAAAGGGCAAACGCGCTAGCCTTTCGCTTTTATATTATTTGGGGCAGTTTGCTAGGGTTAGTCCTATATCTAAGATTAATAAGTAGTTTTTCCGTACGTTGCTTTTTTGGATTTTATCGGGTAATGAAGTACCTGGCAGACCTCCTCTGCATGTGGGTGAAAATTCCCATTGGAGGACTTGTTCTAATTATGCGACCACCCTATGCAATATTGCTCTGGTTCAGTATGCTTATTTATCGAATCGGTGAACTTATTCTTGTTGAGCCGATCTCTCGAATCAAAAAAAGTGTGAAGGAATGGTGGAATCGCCTCTTGCCACCAAAAATAAATGGGTAAAAATTTCCAGAGGGATTGATTCCTCCATGGGGAGTGACTATAATGGAGTTATCCTCTCGATATGTCCATGGTTTGTAAGTTATCTGTCCACAAACTATCCACACTTTGTGTATAACTTTTTAGCAAGGGTGTGCCACTGTGCAACTTGAAATTAGAGGCTTGGAAAAACTAAGCTTTAGGGAACGCCAGGCAGTGATTCTTAAAGAAAGTGGAAGATCTCTTGAAAACATTGCCAAACAGCTCCATGTCAGTCAAAGTTCAGTGGCAACCCTATTAACTCGTGCCAGAAGTAAAGGTTATGAAATTGTCTGTATCATTCCAGGCGGGGAACTTGGTTTAGGAGGAGAAGAATTGGATGAAGAGAGCTCAACAGAAAGTTAAAACTAAAAGTGGAAAAAGGGTTCGCCATCGTCGCGGTTCTGCCTTTGTTCTTTGTTTTACGCTTGCTGTGATTGGTAGTTCTGGATGGCAAATATGGAAACTTCATTCTCAGGTTGAAGGGCAATTAGCTCAATTAAATCAAGAAAAGGTAAGCTTACTTCAACAACAAGGACTTCTTCACAATGAGATTACTCAGTTAAATACCCCAAGTTACATAGAAAAGTTGGCCCGGGAGCAGTTAGGACTCGTAAAACATGGCGAAATTCTCATCTCTCCCAAGAATTAGTACCCCACTTTAGCCTTCTTAACCTTGACAGGCAGGAAATGTGCTGCATATAATATAGAGTAGGTGTAGATAGATCATCACAAGGAGGAGTTTAACTCGTATGGCCATTGACGTTGGCAGTATTGTTGAAGGGGTCGTGACAGGGATCACGAACTTCGGAGCATTTATTGAATTGCCGGATAGAGTAACCGGACTCGTACATATCTCGGAAGTCGCTGATGCCTATGTCAAGGACGTTCGAGATTATTTAAAGGAACAGGATCATGTTAAAGTGAAAGTCATTCACGTTGATGAAAAAGGGAAAATCGGACTTTCAATTAAACAAGCAAATCCCACTATTCGTAATGTGAGTCGTGAACGCCGTCTTCCGCCAACCGTGTCCTTTGAAGATAAATTGGCGAAGTTTATAAAAGACAGTGATGAGCGTCAGACAGAATTCCGTCGAGCTACAGACTCTAAACGTGGCGGCAGAGGTTCAAGTAGATACTAGAAGTTAACCGCCGAAAGGCGGTTTTTCTTATGTCATTTTCATGAGAATGTCGGTGCTTTTAAGAGCGTTGCAGGGTTAAGGCGGGACTATGAAGAGATTTATTATGAACAACGTCGAAAGTTGTTGTGCTTTATTGACTTTACTAGACAAGCTTTGCTATCTTTGTGGGCTATAATGTTACCATAAATAGGTAAGAGGTGATATTATGGCAGAATGGGCAACATTAAAATTAGATCGTGCTCTGCGTAGCCGAATTTCAATCGAAAGTACATTCTTTCCACTCGTATTAGGCGGTTTATTGGCGCGAGGCAGTATTTTAGGCCTTCATCCCTTCGGAATCGCATATGGGGCAGCTTTGCTTCTGAGAGGAGAGAGTGGATGTGCCTTTGGTTTACTTGGCATTCTAATCGGTGTGGTTTCACTGCAAGACGTATCGTTCGCTTTACAAGTGATGATAATGTTAGCAGCTTTAACGGCTATTTTGCCTTCCAGGCGCAAAAAAAAGCACGAAGGGATTTATTTGGTTACCCTGACAGGTTTAATGGTAGCCCTCATATCTGCTCTCGCCATCAGTCTATCAAAGCCAGACCCTTATGTTTTCCTTACAGTCGGCTTTGATAGTGTACTGGCGGGAGGATTTGCGATTGTTTTTTGGTTTGCCTTGTGTCATCAAGAGGCGATCTGGAGAGGCGAATTTCAGCGTGAACAAGGAATTGCCTGGCTGTTTATTCTCATCGGCGTGCTTAGCGGCCTACAGGGTGTTCAGGTCATGGGAGTTAATTTCTCCGTAGTCTTGCTGAGTTTCTTTACTTTATTTGTTTCAGAACGTTACGGAGCGGGGACTTCGGCGGGCGTTGGAGCAATCCTGGGTTTCATGCCTCAACTAACTGTAAATCCCCAGAGTCTGATGGACGCCGGAATTTACGGTTTAGCTGGTTTTTGTACGGGCGCATTCCGCCAGCTTGGTAAAATTGGCATTGGAACGGCTTTCATTGCGGTTATGCTGATGCTGACAATTTTTTTGCGGCAAGAGGCAATCTATACCCAACTCATTTCTTCAACAGTCGGACTACTCCTCTTTCTTCTCTGGCCAGGGGCGACTCCCCATAAGAACTATTTAAAACCAAAGGGGATTCCAGAGGTGGAAACAACGGTTTCCAAGGTAAAGGCCTTGGCGGAGATTTTTGATCAAATCGCCTTGAGTTATCAAGCGGCTGAAGCAGAACCGTTTGAGATGCGCCCAGAAATTCCTGAACTTATGAATGTTCTGGTAGAGCGTGTATGTCATTCTTGCCCAACCAAGGAGGCCTGCTGGAATCGAGAATTTTACAAAACATACCATATTTTCTTTGAACTTTTTGGTTTGGTAGAAAGCCAAGCAGATATTAAGCTCCAAACACTACCTGTCGAATGGAAACGTCATTGCGGACGACTGAAGGAAATGTTGTTGGGTGTACAATTTATCATCGAACAAGAGAAAAGTCAGGAGACTTGGCGTCGTCGCCTAGTCCTAAATCAGGAAGCCTTATCCCGGCAGTTCCTTAATGTCTCGCAGGTCATCGGAAATCTTGCCAAAGAGCTTCACACCCAACATAATTGGGAGGTGGTAAAACCATCAAATTTGGCTCGCCGTCGTCGTCATTTTCTTGATGTCGGCGTAACTACATTTACAAAAACCGGGAATGCAATGAGTGGGGACAATTATGCTTCAATAGCATTTTCTACGACCCAGCATGCTTTTATTCTAAGTGATGGGATGGGTGTCGGAGAAAATGCGGCTAAGATGAGTGCGACTGCGTTGGCCCTTCTTGAACAACTCCTGACGACAGGATTTGACCCAGAAGGAGCAATTCAGGCGCTGAACTCCATCTTGGTGCTGCGTTCCCCGGAGGAAAGTTTTGTAACGATCGATATGGCAATTCTTGATTTAGAATCGTCCGCACTAAAGCTTATCAAAGTGGGAGCTTCTTCCTCCTATCTAATCACGCCTGATGGAGTGAAATTATTTGCCTCATCGAGCCTTCCCGCGGGAATCTTAAACCAAATTGATACTCCAGTTATTGAGGCGGAGATGCAGAGTGGGGAAACGTTGATTTTATTGACGGATGGGGTGCAAGATGTTTTGAAAGAAGGCACGGATTGGATTCGAGATTTTCTGGAGAAAACAACTATCAATAAATCTCAAGAAATCGCTGATCTTATTGGAGAAGAAGCCCGCCGGTTAAGCGGAGGAGCTTTAGATGATGACGGGATTATATTGGTCATTCGAAAAAACTATTGGAACGAGTGATGATTTTATGGCAGACGTCGCCGATCTTGTTCTCTTGGCGGGTCAATTGATTTTGGAGAACGGTGGAGAAACATTTCGGGTCGAAGAGACCATGGGACGAATGGCCTTGGCTGGTGGCGCTCAAAAAGTAGATGTCTTTGCCATCCCTCAAGGAATATTTTGTACTATAAACGAGGGATTGCAGACACATACCCGGGTTGTCCGCATTCATCACCGTGGCTTTAACCTGGCCAAAGTTCTTGAGGTAAATCGTATTTCACGACAACTCTCTGCAAAGATCTTAACGGTCGAAACTGCTTATTCTGAGCTGCTGAGGGTGGATCGTCTGCCTAGGAGATATCCTGCGGGCGTTCGTCTCTTCGCGGGAGCAATCGGTAGTGCCGCTTTCACTTATTTATTAAATGCTCATTTGAGTTCTGTCTTTGTGGCTGGACTTACTGGCTTACTGGTCATGTTCGTGATGGAATTTCTCCAAGCAAAAGAAATACTGAACTTTGTCTCAGTAGCTTTGGCTGGAGCGACGACCGCCTTCGCGAATCTGGTGATAAAGCAAGTTTGGCCAAGTGTTCAATTCGATTTGGCAGTCATTGGATCAATTATGGTGCTAGCCCCTGGCCTAGCGATAACGACGTCCGTCAGGGATGCCTTATTTGAAGATCTGATTTCGGCGTCAGTTCGGGGAGTAGAAGCATTTGGAGTGGCACTTTCGATCGCCTCTGGAGTCGGGGCGATTTTGACACTTTTTTTGTGGAGCGGAGGAACTTTACCTTAGTGGCAGCATTGCTTTAGCGTCAAATCCAAAAACGCTGTACCTATTCCCACTATTTAACAGTATAATTTTACTTTTTTGAAGCATCCTATTCAGGTGAGCGAATCCTCTCATCTGGAATAGTTTTCTGCTATGATTCCATCCCAGATAAATTATTCCATTAAAGCAGGAAAACAGAATTATATGGCGAATCAAACAATTATGTCTTTTTACTTAAATGTCTTTTTACTTAAGGTCCAAGCAAAGGTTTCTATTCCTGGGTTTCCGGGAAAGAGGTAAGTTAATTTGAGGAGAGTGTTAAGATGGCTTGGGATGCGACTAAACTACAGGACTGGCAGATTGCCGAAGAGGCCGAAAAGAACATGCCCACGGTTGACGATTTGGTCAAAAAACTGTCTCTGGAAAAAGATGAGTTAATTCCTCACGGAAGAACACCGAAAGTGGACTTCCTGAAAATGATGGAGCGCCTCAAAGATAAGCCGGATGGCTTCTATGTTGAAGTGACAGCCATCACGCCTACACCATTAGGCGAAGGAAAAACTACGACTTCTTTAGGTTTGATTGAGGGACTTGCTAAGAGAGGCATGAACGTTGGCGGTGCGTTAAGACAACCATCTGGCGGACCAACCATGAATATTAAGGGAACAGCTGCTGGTGGTGGTAACGCACTATTAATCCCGATGACTGAGTTTTCCTTAGGTTTAACCGGGGATATCAATGATATTATGAACGCTCATAACCTCGCTATGGTTGCCCTTAATGCTAGGATGCAGCATGAGGCTAACTACACTGATGAAGAGTTAGCTAAACGTGGCCTGAAGCGCTTAGACATAGACCCTAAGAATGTAGAAATGGGTTGGATCATCGATTTTGCAGCTCAAGGCTTGAGAAACATTATTATCGGGATTGGCGGCAAAAAAGATGGTTTCCAAATGCAATCCAAATTCGGAATTGCCGTTGGTTCAGAGTTAATGGCTATTTTGGCGATTGCTAAAGATCTCCCTGACTTGAGAGACAGGATTGGTAAAATTATTGTTGCTTATAGTAAGACGGGCCAACCGGTTACTACTGAAGACTTAGAAGTTGCTGGTGCAATGACCGCTTGGATGCGTAATACAATTAATCCAACCATCTGTTTTACTGCTGAAGGTCAACCTGTTATGATTCATGCGGGCCCGTTTGCTAATATTGCTATCGGCCAGTCTTCCATCATCGCAGATCGCCTTGGCCTCAAAATGTTTGATTATCATGTTACAGAAAGCGGATTTGCTGCTGATATCGGATTTGAGAAGTTCTGGAATGTTAAAGCTCGTTTGAGTGGCTTGATTCCAAATGTATCCGTTCTTGTAGCTACAGTCCGGGCCTTAAAAATGCATGGCGGCGGCCCAGCTGTGGTACCTGGTCGTCCATTACCAGAAGAGTACACTAAAGAAAATCTTGCACTCGTGGAAAAAGGATGCGCAAACCTACTTCATCACCTTAAGACGGTTAAGAAATCTGGAATTATACCGGTTGTTTGCCTCAATGGTTTCTTCACTGATACCCAAGCAGAAATTGACTTAGTTAAGAAAATTGCTAAAGATGCAGGAGCACGTTGTGCTTACTCCAATCACTGGGGTGAAGGCGGAGACGGTGCTTTGGAATTAGCGGATGCCGTCATCGAAGCTTGTAAAGAAAAAGTTGATTTCAAATGCCTCTATCCGTTGGAAATGCCTCTCCGTCAACGTGTTGAGCTGATCGCTAAAGAAGTTTATGGTGCGGACGGCGTAGATTGGGCTCCTGAAGCTCTAGCTAAGGCTGAGAGATTTGAAGCTGATGCACATTATGCAGATTTCTCGACGATGATGGTGAAAACTCATTTGAGCTTATCCCATGATCCTACATTAAAAGGCGTTCCGACTGGCTGGAGACTTCCAATTCGCGACATCTTAGTTTATGGTGGAGCTAAGTTCCTTTGTCCAATGGCTGGAACAATCACCTTGATGCCTGGTACAAGTTCTGACCCTGGCTTTAGAAGAGTTGACGTTGATACCAAGACTGGAAAAGTCAGCGGCTTGTTCTAGAACTAGATTTTAACAGGGAATTCATAGAATTTCCCCTGTAGCGGTTGATGGAAGATTTGTAAGGCCCTGAGCAATCAGGGTCTTTTCTATATTTGCAAGAATTTTCAAAATAGTCTAGAGAAGGTAAAAAATATTTTTTTTGAGAGAGTTTTGGACATTTCTTCTAAGTATGCCGTTGTGTTTAAACGGAGAGAATGTTAAGGTTGTAAATGTTAGGAAAGTATCGAGCCATTTTGAACGCGATGGAGGGAGATTGAATGCTTATAGAACTTACAGTTGCCTTCATCGCAACGCTTGCTTTTGCTGTGGTTTTTAATGTTCCTGTCCGTTACTTATTGCCAGGCGCTTTGGCTGGAACAGTTGGGTGGCTGATTTTCAAATCATTTGGAGGTACGAATACGGCTATCTTTTTTGCGTCTTTGGGAATAGGCCTTTTAGCAGAAGGGGGAGCTCGTATGTTCCGTGTTCCTGTTTTGATTATCGCGGTGCCAGGAATTATTCCGTTGGTGCCAGGGGTTGGAGCTTATTCTACTATGTTGGCTTTAATCAAAGGGGATTTTAGCGGGGCTTTGACTAAAGGGACGGAGACGTTGTTCGCTGCGGGGGCAATCGCAGTTGGGGTTGCTCTGGTAACAGTTCCTTTGCGTTTAGTTCGGAAAGGGGGCGAAAGACATCTACGAAAAACTACGCACACACGTATTACCTCAATTGATTCCCCCAAACACTAAAGTTATGGTAGCAGTATCTGGAGGACCAGACTCGATGGCGTTAAGTCATATACTATGGCGATATGTACGAGAGGAACGGTTAAAAGGGAATTCTTTGGTTTTAACGCATGTTCATCACGGGGTTCGAAAAGAGTCAGATAATGAAGCACACTTGGTTCAGAAAATGGCAGAGATATGGAAAATCCCCTGCCTCGTTCATCGTTTTGATGCCAAGGGGTACGCCAAAACAATGGGGCAATCGTTTCAGGAAGCGGCCAGAGAATGGCGATACGCACGTTGGCAAGAGGATATGCGCCGAGAGGGATGCACTCTTCTTGCCACAGCCCACCATCTCGGTGACCAAGCAGAAACAATTCTCTACAGGCTCCTGAGAGGGAGTGGGACGGCGGGATTAGCTGGCATATATCCCGCTAAGGAATCGATCGTTCGTCCCTTATTGACGTTTAGGAAAGCAGATATTTTAAATTACTGTGCGCGAGAAGCTCTGCCCTATGCACTTGATCGTTCAAACGAGGAACCAGTTTACATCCGAAACCGAATCCGACTAGAGTTGTTGCCTGCGTTAGAGAGAGATTACAATCCTCGTCTTCAGGAGGCGCTAGGGCGTACGGGAGAACTTCTGCGCTGGGACGAAGAATATTTAACCCTGCAAATGGAGGCAGCGTGGAAACATTACTACATTAGTAACTCTGTCGGCGCGGTGGGTTTGAGTCGAGATGTCTTTAGCGAGCCGGCTGCGATTCTTTCTCGTCTGTTGCGTCGAGCGGCGATGTTGATCACAGGGGAACCCCGAGGATTAGGGTATAGCTATGTCGAGAAAATTATGGACTCTGAGGGAAGGCCTGGTTGGAGGCAGGATTTACCAGGCATGACGGTTGAAATTTCAAATGAGGGTATCTGGTTTAGCAGTAATGCTATCCATAAAGGGGAGACCGGAGACGTCTTGAATATTCACGACCTAGAGAGTCGAGATCCACCTTTTCCAGAAATCGTTTTAAACGTGGGGCACTGGTCTGAAATTTCGAATTTGAAGTTGGAGATTGGGTTGTGGGAGGACGGGAATCTTTCTCTAGCGGACGCAACTCTTGATAGAAACGAAAATAAGATGGCGGTTTTTAGCCGCGATCTTTTAAGTCAGTTTTCGGACCAGTTGGTGTGTCGCACCCGGAGGCAGGGAGATAAAATGTGGTTCCAAGGGTTGGGGCATAAGTCAATAAAAAAAATCTTTCAGGAAGGAAATATTTCCATTAAGGTACGAAACAAACTACCGTTGGTCGCCGTTGGTGCAGAGGTGCTCTGGATTCCAGGTGTTCGCCAAAGCGGTCTGTGTCCTGCCGCTCACAGTACTAAGAGGATCTATTGCGTTCTCAGACCACAGGCTCCGAGTTCTATTTGAATTCATTGTAAAACCAAATACTGCGTGGTATAATATATAGAATTGCTTCTTAAATGAGGCGGTTCACCCACTAGAGAGGAGGACCATACTTGAAGGTCTTTAAAAATGCTACGATTTATATACTGATAATACTGATGGCAATTGTGTTGATAAAATGGTCGGCCCCTCAAGTTACTAAAGATGTAGGAATGGACTACAATGCTTTTAAAAGAGCTGTTGTTCAAGACCAAGTTAAAAATGTTGACGCTGTTATCGAAAACAATACCATTAAGTATACGGTCACTATGAAGGACGACAGTAAACATGAGGTAGTTGGACTTGCCAATGACCCACAACTCACCTCGGATTTGTTATCCCACGGTCTTCCTTTGAATCTAACAGTACCTCCGGAATCTCCTTGGTGGTTTGGGCTCCTGACCACATTGTTGCCAATTATGGTCATAGTGGCTTTGTTCTTTTTTATGATGCAACAGAGCCAGGGGGGCGGAAATCGAGTCATGCAGTTCGGGAAAAGCAAAGCACGCCTAGTTGGAGAAGATAACAAAAAGGTAACCTTTGCAGATGTCGCCGGTGCGGACGAGGTAAAAGAGGAACTTCAGGAAGTGGTTGAATTCTTGAAGTTTCCTAAAAAGTTTAGTGAATTAGGAGCGAAGATCCCCACGGGGGTTTTGCTCTTCGGACCTCCAGGAACGGGTAAAACTTTACTTGCTCGTGCTGTGTCTGGAGAAGCCGGGGTGCCCTTCTTTAGCATCAGCGGTTCTGATTTTGTAGAAATGTTTGTCGGAGTCGGAGCTTCCCGGGTTCGTGATTTGTTTGAACAGGCTAAAAAAAGCGCTCCTTGTATTGTATTTATTGATGAGATTGACGCAGTTGGACGGCAACGGGGCGCAGGTCTAGGTGGCGGACACGATGAACGCGAACAAACTCTTAACCAACTTCTTGTGGAGATGGATGGCTTCAACGGCAATGATGGAGTTATTATTATTGCCGCTACAAACAGGGCGGATGTCCTTGACCCAGCCCTCCTGCGCCCAGGTCGTTTTGACAGGCAAGTAATTGTTGATGTTCCAGATGTTAGAGGGCGTGAAGAGATCCTAAAGGTCCATGCTAAAGGCAAGCCTTTAACTAAGGAGGTCGACCTTGAAGTTATTGCTCGACGAACCTCTGGTTTTACAGGTGCAGATTTGGCAAATCTGATTAACGAAGCGGCACTGCTTTCGGCGCGTCGGGGTGAAACTACAATTAGACATCAGACGTTGGAAGATTCCATTGAAAGGGTTATCGCAGGGCCTGAGAAGAAGAGCCGAGTGATTAGTCCTCTGGAAAGAAAACTTGTTTCTTATCATGAAGCAGGGCATGCTTTATTGGGAGAACTCCTCACGCATACAGATCCCTTACACAAGGTGTCAATTATTCCACGCGGAAGGGCCGGGGGATATACACTGCTTCTTCCTAAGGAAGATCGTAATTATATGACTAAATCCCAACTTCTCGACCAAGTGACCATGTTACTTGGTGGCCGTGTGTCTGAGGCTCTAGTGTTGAAGGAAATCAGTACTGGTGCTTCCAACGATCTAGAACGAGCCACAGGGTTGGTCCGCAAAATGATTACTGAGTTGGGAATGTCCGAGGAACTTGGTCCACTCACTTTTGGTCACAAAGAAGAGCAGGTCTTTCTTGGTAGAGACATTTCTCGCGACCGTAGTTATAGTGATGCTGTAGCTTATGCGATTGATAAAGAGGCTCGTCGTATCATTGATGACTGTTATCAGAAAGCTCAAAACCTAATTCGGCAAAATATCGATAAATTACATGCCATCGCTGAAGCATTGATGGATAAAGAAACCCTGGATGTCACGAGTTTCGCCGCGTTGATGGCTAAATTTGATAGCCCGACTGAGGCTGGAGATCATACAGAAGGTTCTATAAACCTAGAAAAAGGCGAGGATAACTACTCGAAAAAGTTGTTGCGTCAAACCTTGGATGACGAATTGAATAAAATTGAATAGGGCATATGTGCCCTGAGGCTTTGATGAGAGGAAAGTGTACGATGGAAAGAACATTTATTATGTTGAAACCGGATGCAGTTCAGCGGGGGTTGGTTGGGGCAGTGATTACGCGTTTTGAGGAAAAGGGCTTCAAGCTCGCAGGAATGAAGTTGCTGCAAGTGGATCGAACCTTGGCTGAAGCGCACTATGCAGAACACAAGGGCAAGGGATTCTTTGAACCGACAGTTACTTACATTACATCTTCTCCAGTCGTTGCCATGGTATGGGAGGGAAAGAATGTGGTGGCCTTGGCGCGCGAGCTAATGGGGGCAACCAATCCTGCGAATGCGAATCCAGGGTCCATCAGAGGAGCGTACGCGATGGATATTAGCCGCAATGTGATCCACGGCTCGGACTCGGTAACAAGTTCTGAACGTGAGATTGCGCTGTATTTTAAACCTGAAGAACTGATCGACTATCGCAAAGTTGGCGATGAATGGTTGAGTGAATAACAAAAGGACGCCCGCAGGGGTGTCCTTTTTCCGAAGTAGATACTCTATGGAGGTGTTCCAAATGATGTTGGAAAAAAGAGAACGGTCTTTACTAGGGTTGGCTTCGATTGTGATCGGGTTCCTATTCATAGTTCTGCTCAAAACTCAGGGTTCTGCTGGTAGCCAGGTGACACGACAAGAGACGGCTGTACCTAGTCTGATTCAAACAGAACAAGAAAATCAACAGATTTCCACGGATAATGAAAGGATACAACAGGAACTGACAAAATACGCTCAGGGTCAAAGCGCATCGACCTTGGCAGAACAGCAACTTCAAGAGGCCCAAATGAATGCCGGCATGATTGCAGTTGTCGGTCCTGGTGTACAGATTACGCTCGATGATTCGAAGCGTGCAGCCGTTGGGCAAGAGGATCCGAGTAGCTTTTTAATTCATGAACAATACATTCGCGAGATTTTCAACGCACTTTGGAATGGTGGCGCAGAAGCAGTCGCTGTCAATGGCCAGCGAGTGACGACAAATACCGAGGTGTTTTGTGGAGGATCTTATATCCAAATCAATGGGACCCGTCAAATGCCTCCTTATGTGATTGAAGCCATTGGCGACACGAACAATTTATCGTCTGCTCTTAGATTCTATGGTTGGGATAAACTTGGAGATTTCCAACAGCAATACGGAATTACGCGTAAACTTGAGGTTTTAAAAGAAGCTACGATTCCAGCAGGTAAGTTGCGAGATTATCATTATGCTGAACCCGTAAAGGAGGGAACATAATGCACCATTGGAAAAGAAGTTTGGCTTTACCTGTCACCATGGTAGCGATCGCCCTTGGTTTTCTAATATCTCTTCAGGCTCAGACACAAAAAAATGTCTCGGCAGCTGAGCAAATCAGTGCAGAGCGAATGAGTCAAATGAAATTGGTGCTGTCAAATTCTCAGGACCAAAATACTAAACTGCAAGAGGAACACCGCGTTTTGTTGGAACAATTGGACGCGGCGCGGAAAAAAGTGGGGACCGATCCCCAACTTCTTGACCGACTGAAACAATTGCAAATTCTTGAAGGTACGCAGGAAGTGACTGGTCCGGGGATTCAAATTAGTATTGACGATCGCAACAAAAACGTACTCTTTCCTCTCGGCACGGATGATATTGCGAGGATGATCAACACCTTGAAGTTTGCCGGAGCTGAGGCAATCAGCATAAACGGTCAACGGATCGTTGTCACGACGGCCATCGTGCTCAGTGGAAGCTCAACTATTTTAGTGAACCAGGTGCCCATAAACCGCGCAGAGGGAATCCCTTATGAATTGGATGCTATCGGTGATCAAGACACCCTCTTGGATTATTATTCCAAACTTGAAGCTCCAGGCCTAAAAAAATATGGTATGACAGTAAGTATTGTGAGGAAAACATTGATTATCCCATCCTACAAAGGGGCATATACCTTTAAACAAGCAAAACCAGTGAGTTCTTAATCTCTGAAGATGTCAAAATATTTTTTATATTGTGCAGGGTATTACCCTTACCTTAACGAAATATTTATTATAGGTGTGATAGGACGTTGGGAGTGGGACAATATCTTAAATTTAATGGCACGCGTTAACCAACTATTAGAACATGAAGATTATAATTGCTACATGGAGAAAATTAGCGGTTTAGAAAAGGAACGTCGTTTTTGCAAACATGGTTTCGAGCATGGGTTAAATGTGGCACGTGTCGCTTATGCGTATATGCTAGAAACGGGAGAAGCGATACTACCTAAAGAGGTTGTCTACGCAGCAGCTTTTCTTCATGATATTGGACGTTGGGTAGAATATCAAACGGGTGAAGATCACGCAGAGGTGAGCGCTCGGCTAGCTCTCCCCTTGCTGGAAGTGTGTCAATATAGTTCGGAGGATATTCAGATCATTTTACAAGGGATTCGTGAACATCGCCGGCAGCCGGGGGATAACTTGACTCCTTTGGGAGAAGCATTGGCCCTCGCGGACGATTGGGCTAGAGATTGTCGACATTGTTCAGCCCAAACCCAATGTTATAAATTTAACTATACAATGAAACAGATTATGTTTTAAGGGGAGGGGGAAAACAATGCAAACTTATAGCATGCGCTGGGTTACCTTAGATAATCTAGAAGAAGCTAAAAGGGCTCTAACCCAAATTGGCTCTGACCCCGGAGGGATTGCACACATGGCGGGGAAAGCCTTAGGACGTGGAATAAAATTAGAACAAGTACCACTATGGGTAGCCCATATCCTAAAACAAGAGATGTTATCGGTAGGCGGAGATGCAGCCGTACACCGAAATGTTATTATTAATAAAATAGATGCTACGGATATTATGCTGCTCGGCACGGTACGACAACTTGGGCAACTGGCGAGTAAGGTATTAGCTCAACCATTCGGACTTAAGAAAATAGGGCACGACCTGAAGCAGTTACTGGCTGCTCTGGAACCTTCTAAAACACGGATCTTAAAATGTCGGGGTATGGAGCTACTCCTTGGGGAACGAACTCTAGTTATGGGAATTTTAAATGTAACGCCGGATTCATTCTCAGATGGGGGCCGGTACTATTCCATTGAAAACGCAATTGCTCAAGCAAAACGCATGGTTGAAGAGGGTGCAGATATTTTAGATATTGGAGCTGAGTCAACTCGACCTCATCACGAAGAAGTGAGCGCCGAGGAAGAATGGCGACGCTTAGAACCGGTTCTTAAGACTCTTTTAGAGCAGGTTGCGATCCCAATTTCGATTGATACCTATAAGGCAAGTGTTGCGGCCAAAGCACTTGAAGCGGGCGCTCACCTGATTAATGATGTCTGGGGTTTACAGAAAGACCCGGATATGGCCAGGGTTGTCGGAGAATACCAGGCTCCTGTGATCGTCATGCATAATCAAGAAGGCACGACCTATCACCATCTCATGGGGGATATGCTAACTTTTTTAAGGCAAAGTATTGAGCGGGCAGAAGCACAGGGCTTGACTGGAGATCAAATTATTTTGGATCCGGGAATCGGATTCGGAAAAACAGCGGAACAGAATCTTGAAGTTATGGCTCGCTTGACAGAATTCAGAACGCTTGGACACCCGCTACTCCTTGGAACTTCCCGCAAATCTTTTATTGGTAAGACGTTGAACCAAACTGTGGTGGAAGAGCGCTTAGAGGGGACACTGGCGACCAGTGTTCTCGGGGTTGTGGCAGGGGTAGATATCATACGTGTGCACGATGTCCAAGCAAATCGCAGGGCAGTTCAAATGGCCGATGCCATTGTGCGGGAACAGAGAGGAGCTCATTATGTCGGGGCATGACGCCATTCATCTTCGTGGCCTGGAATTTTATGCTTACCATGGGGTATTACCCGAGGAACAAATTTTAGGACAGAGATTTCTGATCGATATGGATATTTATTCTGATCTGCGCCAAGCGGGATCTTCAGACCAAGTGGGGGATACTACTCACTATGGAGAGGTGTATCAAGTGATTAAAGCCTGTGTCACCGAAAACAGGCATCAATTGTTAGAGCATTTAGCGGAAGAAATAGCACAAAGCGTATTGGCGCAGTTTTCCTGTACATCAATAAGAGTTGAGGTGCATAAACCGCAAGCTCCCATTCCTGGGATTTTTAGAGATGTTTCTGTGGAGATTTGGCGTGAGGCAGGAGAGAAAGCATGAGGGCGTTTTTAGGGTTGGGTAGTAATCTTGGCGACAGAGCCTATTATCTTGAAGGGGCAATCTCAGCTCTAGTGAGCCCTAAGATAGAGGTTGTCGCCTTGTCGCGAATTTATGAAACCGAGCCTTGGGGTGTAATGGACCAACCCCTGTACTGGAATCAAGTTATTGAAGTTGAAACAACTCTGGAGCCCTTGGATCTGCTTCATGTCTGTCAGGAAATTGAACATCGGCTCGGACGAGAGCGCAAGGTACATTGGGGTCCAAGGACAATTGACCTTGACATCCTTCTTTATGAAAATAGAGTTGTTAAGTCTGAAGAGTTAAGGTTACCTCATCCTTATCTAGAAGAGCGGGCCTTTGTAATTACCCCGTTGCGGGAGATTGCGCCGAAACTCGTGCTTCCCTCAGGAAAATCCATTACAGAAGTATCCGGAGAAGGAAAGGTGCACCCTCTTACCCCGTAGGGGCACGATGCATCGTGCCCAACACCTGATTAGTTCCCCTACAACGATGACACCCAAATTAACAGACGATATCGTAAGAGTTGTACTGTTTGGGTGGATTGACGATGGTAAGACGGAAGGGCACGAAGCATTGTGCCCCTGCAAAGAAATAAATAAACCGCTTGGATCGAGATGACCGAGACGGAGGGGAAAATGAAGTACCTTCACGTTTGTGAGGGTATTTTTTATTAAGGGACTATAAGCGTATTTGAGGGGAACATGAGCAAATCAAATCAAATAATATTTGTGTAGGGAAGGGGGGGCAAGATGAAGTTTGGAATAATTGGAGCTGGAATCGTAGGTACAGCTCTAGCTGTGCGCCTAGAAGAAGCAGGACATGAATGTGTGGGGGTCCATACACGGAGTCGCCTCTCATATGAGCGGTTTCGTAGCTATTTAATGATTGATCATCTCTCCTTAGAAGAGCTCGTTCCGGCAGCGGATAGTTTGTTTATTACAACACAGGATAGTATGATTCAAACGGTCGCAGAGAATTTGAGCACAAATGTTGCGATAAAACCGGGTCAAGTGTGGATTCACTGTTCTGGTTCACTCGCTTCAGATGTTTTACATGTCAAGGCGAGTTTGCCTATCCACTGTTTATCGTTACATCCTCTTCAGGCGTTTGCGAGTGTGGAGAAGGCCTTGGCCATCCTTAAGGGTACACATTTCGGGATCGAAGGAGACAACCAGGAACTGGGTGAAAGCATTGTCAAAGATTTAGGCGGAATTCCACATCCTATTTTAGCAGCGCAGAAGTCGCTTTATCATGCGGGCGCTGTGGTCGCCTCGAACTATCTGGTGGTCTTAGCTTCTTTGGCTGTAGAGCTTTTTACTGAAGCGGGAATTCCAGAAGAGGAAGCCTTGGCCTCCTTGTTACCACTGATGAGAGGGACACTATATAACTTGGAACAGGTAGGACTACCCCAAGCTTTGACAGGGCCGATTGCTCGAGGGGATGCACAAGTGGTACAAGGCCACTTAGACCATATGCCAGCAAACCTTGTGGGAATTTATCAAGGGTTGGGTCTAAAAGCTTTAGAACTGGGAGAAAGCAAAAAAGCCCAGCAGGGATTAAGCTATCCGCCGGAGGAGTTAAACTTGTTAAAGCTTTTACTTAATACCTTGATTCCCGTGTAAAATTATACCTACATTAATAAACCCTGATTTTAACCACAGATTACACAGATTTAAAAAATACATTTTTAACTCTAAAATATAAATCGTTTGTAACGCAATTGATATTCGCCAAAGTTGATAAAAGCCCGATTTAATCCTGTAGCTTTGAGATAATTGATAATTAT